>Ga0180063_1000008_pt1 | contig 44007 bp, 55 predicted proteins | sample EasRivT47_16_10D_FD_121776 | JGI IMG/M metagenome (GOLD analysis project Ga0180063, IMG submission 121776) | Soil microbial communities from meander-bound floodplain in the East River, Colorado, USA - East River metaG ERMLIBT47_16_10D | ecosystem: Environmental > Terrestrial > Soil > Floodplain ...
GAGGCCCTGTGCGCGAAGCACTCCGGTAAATTCGATTGGCGTTTCGCCGCCAAACTACTTTCACCCCAAGGACAGGCGGAGTACAACCGCGTGACCGGCCTCGCGTGGGCGGAGTACAGCCGCGTGCGCGGCCCCGCGTGGGCGGAGTACGACCGCGTGACCGGCCTCGCGTGGGCGGAGTACAACCGCGTGCGCGGCCTCGCGTTGGCGGAGTACGACCGCGTGACCGGCCTCGCGTGGGCGGAGTACAACCGCGTGACCGGCCTCGCGCGGACGGAGTACAACCGCGTGAACGGCCCCGCGCGGGCGGAGTACGAGCGCGCGTGCGGCCTCGCGTGGGCGGAGTACGACCGCGTGACCGGCCCCGCGTGGGCGGAGTACAACCGCGTGAACGGCCCCGCGCGGGCGGAGTACGAGCGCGCGTGCGGCCTCGCGTGGGCTCGCCTGTACATTGCGGAGGGTAGAAAATGAGACTGTACTATCTGCTTCTCGCCTTGGCGCTCGTCGGCTGCACGCCGAGCGACCCTACCGCGAGCATTCGGCCCGCCCAAATCGAGTACGTAGTTGCCGGCTACGGCGTAAGTGAGTTCCGGCTCATGGACGGCACCCGCTGCGTCAAGAGCGGATCGGCGCTGACGTGCGAGTGGCAGCGCCCGGCCGTTCTCGTGCCGAGGGTAGAATGAGCGGCACCCACTCAATCCTTTCGCCCAGCAAGGGCGCCATGATCCTGCGCTGCGCGGCGGCTCTCGCCGCCGGCAAGAATGCGCCGAACCCGTCAAGTGAGTACGCGGCCGAAGGGACGGCGTACCACGAAGTTTCAGCGCTCGCACTCGGGACCAACCGAGAGTGCAGTAGTTGGGTCGGCCAAACGCTAGAGGCGGACGGCTTCAAATTCGCGATCGACGAGGAGAACGCCGCCCAGGCGCAAAAATACGTTGATCGGATTCGATCTATCCCCGGAGCCCAGTACTACGAAGTGCGCCTGGATACCTCAGAAGTTGTCGGCGTTCCCGGACAGAGCGGCACTGGCGACGCGGTTGTACTCGACTTCGAGCACGACACCATCCACGTCGATGATCTCAAGTTCGGCCGGGGTGAAGTCGTCTTCGCCGAAAAGAACGAGCAGCTGATTCAGTATGGCGCCGCGGCGTTGCGCAAGTTCGCGCTCTCGCACGATTGGACGTTTGTCAAGCTCGGCATCCACCAACCTCGCATCAACCACTACAGCGAACACACCTACACCGTGGGCGAGATAGAGGCGTGGGTGGCCGAGAACAAACCGCGCTTCCAGCGCGCGTTCGCGTTGCACGAAGACCCTGCAAAAGTCACCGCGGGTGACTATTCGCCGGGTGAGAAGCAGTGCCGGTGGTGTCCGATACGGGGCAAGTGTGCAGCGCGGGCGAACGAATTCCTGACGCAGTTCCCTGTTTCGCCGCCTTCACCGAGCACAGCTACGGTGCTGTCGGATGAAGCGCTCGCCGCCGCGCGCGACCGCGTGGACGCCATCGAGCAGTGGTGCAGCGACATCAAGGCCGAAGCGCACACGCGCGGCGTCCTGTTAGGCCGCACGCTGCCTGGCTGGAAGGTCGTCAACGGGCGCGCGGGCAACCGCAAGTTTGACGATGCGCTACTCGCGGAGTCGACAATGGTGGCCGACATCGGCGAAGGCGCGTACAAGCCTAGGGCGATCATCACGCCGGCCGAGGCCGAGAAACAGTACAAGAAAGCGAAGAAGGACTTTGCTCCGCTCATTCCGAACATCTCGCAGGCCGAGGGCGCGAAGTCTCTGGTACGCGATGACTCGCCCAAGCAGGCCGTCGTGAGCAGCATGACGGAGTTTCCGCTACAGGTGCCGGCCTGATGCAATCCGCCGGCTGCCAAGGCAAACGCCAGTTCCTGACTTTCACCGAGGCAAAGGGCGCGGCGAAGAATGCCGCGCGGCGCAACGACAGCCCGATGCGCCCGTATATGTGCAGGCACTGCCACAAGTTTCACATCGGGAACACGCCGCCGGTTGACGCGCGACGCCGTCCCGATGTAGCCTGACGCCGCATTTTCTAACCACTGACCCGAAGGACTTATGAACGCTCAAACTTCTCCAACCAGCAAAACAATCGTCGTGCCCGACGTGCTGTTCAGCTACCTCTACACCGCGCAGCCGCAGGAAAACAAAGACCCCAAGACAGGCAAAGTCAGCAAGTCGTACTGCGTCGACGGCGTGTTCGCCGCCGCCCACCCGGCCTTCAAGCTGATCCGCGAAACCATGCGCGAAGTCGCCAAGAACGCATGGGGCGAAGCGCCGACGCAGTTCCCGTACGGCCCGGCAGATCCGAACACGGGTCAGATGTCGATGGTCACGCTCCCCAACTGGGAAGGCGTGCTCAAGGGTCTTTCGCTCGAGAACCGCATCCCGCTGCGTGATGGCAACCGTCGCACCAAGCAGGAGGAGCCCTACACCGGCAACTTCTACCTAGCGGCGCGCTCATCGCGGCAGCCCTCTGTCGCCGTCACTCGCGGCGGAGTCAACGTCCTGATAGACCCGAGCGACCCGCAGTACCCGTATTCGGGTGCCCGCGGCAACCTCATTGTCGACATCTGGGTGCAGGGCACCAACAACAAGCCGTCTCCGTACGGCCGCCGCATCAACTGCCAGCTCACCGGAGTTCAGTTCCTGGCGCACGGCACGCGGTTCGGTGGCGGCAGTCGGGTTGCTTCGATCGCCGAGTTCGGTATCTGCCCGGCGGATGCCGATGCGCCGATGCCCGGAGCTGCGGCAGCGCAGTCCGGCGCGGAGTCGCTGGTCTAGTCGATAGCCCTCCTCACTTCTAGCCCCACTTTGAAGAACGGGGACTAATTTAAGAGGAGGGCGCTTTGTGGAACCCCTACGCTAGCAATCGCGGTTCGTACACCCGCGGTGGGGGCTCCACAAAGCGCGCATCGTCCAATTGGCAGGATCGAGGATTGTATCCACGAGATGCGGGTTCGACTCCCGCTACGCGCCCTAACTACAGGAGACTTCAGTGTCCACCGTCAAACTACTCAACAAGAACGCGACGCGCGGGGCCGCTGATCGTCGCAAGCAGGCCGTGCAGGAGCTGCGCCGCATGGCGCGCGCCTTCGCGCCGGGAACGCACGGGCGCTTCCGCGTCGAGTCGCTGGCTCAAGTCCTCGATGAACTGCGGCGAGATCCGCGCTTTACCGGAGCGCAGAAAGACGCGAAATTCAAGTCGCTGTTGAATCGGGCGCGCTGAGTGTTCTGCTTTTACGACGTGGAAACGCGCAGTCCGACGCCCATCCAGCGCGGCACTGACGCCTATTTCAACGGCGCGGAGTTCTTGATCGCCAACTTCGCGCGTGACGAGGCTAAGCCGCAGTTGTGGGACCGCGTCAACGGCCAGCCCGTGCCGCCGGATCTCGCCGACGCCATTGCCGACCCTGAGTGCATCTTCATTGCGCACAATGCGCCGTTCGACAAGGCCGGCTCGCAGCGCCTAGCTAATGTAATGATCCCCATTACACGCTGGCGCTGCTCAATGTCAGCCGCGATGAGTCATGGCTACCCCGGCGGCCTCGAAGCCCTCGGCGACGTGCTTGAGCTGCCGGAGAACCTGAAGAAGCTGCATACCGGCAAGAATCTGATCCAGATGTTCTGCGTGCCGCACAACGAGCGGGGCGACTACTTCACGGCAAAGACGCACCCGGCCGACTGGGACGACTTCTGCATCTATGGTGACCGAGACACGGTGGCGCTGCGCGAAATCTGGAAGCGTTTACCTAAGCACAATTACGCTGGCCTGAATCTGGAAACATGGTTCATCGACCAGCTCATCAACGAGCGCGGCTTCGGCTTCGACCAGGAACTCGCCCGCGCGGCGATGATCCTGCTCGATTCTGCCAAGGGCAAGCACGAAAAGGAAATGCGCGCGGCGACGCAGGACGAAGTCCACGCCGCCACCCAGCGCGCCAAACTCAAAGCGTACTTGGAGCGGCAGGGCCTGCAACTGCCGAACATGCGCGCATCCACCATATCGGAGTGGTTAGAACATGACGACCTTAGTCCCGAGTTACGTTTTCTGCTCGAAGCTCGCCTTGAAGCGTCAAAAAGCTCGGGAGCGAAGTACCGACGAGGGCTTGAGATGGTCGGCGAAGGCTCGCGTATACGTTACGGCATTCGGTTCAGCGGAGCAGGACGCACTGGTCGCTTCTCTGGCCGCGGATTCCAGCCTCACAATATGCAGCGTCCCACTACCTACCACCTCAAGCCCGACGGTGGTCGATCTAAGAAGCCGGTCAAAGCCGACTTTATCCTTGGAACTCTCGTCCCCGGCATCAAAGCCGGAAAGGTGTTGAACAATGACCTCACGTACGGCGGCCCAAACGAAGCGTGTGCAAATGCACTCCGCTGCGCGATTGTCGCGGCTCCAGGGAATGAACTGGTCGTTGCCGACTGGTCGAACATCGAAAGCCGCGTTCTTGCATGGATTGCTGATGAAACCTGGAAGCTGGACGCTTACCGTGCGCTGGATCGGGGGGAAGGTGAGGATCTTTACAAACTTCTCTTCTCGCAATTCTTCGGCAAGCCTATCGAAAGCGTTGACGATCAAGAACGTCAATCGGGAAAAGTTAGCGAGCTTGCGTTCGGATTTGGTGGCGGTGTTGGTGCGCTCGTTACAATGGCCGCCGTCTACGAAATGGACCTTGACTCTCTTGCCGAGCACGTCCTCAAGCATGCGACGCCCGAGCGCCTCAAGAAAGCCCGCAAAGCGTGGAAGCGCGCCTTCCTCACGGGCGACGACTTCGAGCTCGCCCCACGCACCTATCAGGCATGCGATGTTCTCAAGCAAGCATATCGCGCGTCGAACGTCGCGATAGACAAGCTGCGCCATGCGCTGAACGATGCTACGATCGGCTCGCTTCGGCAGCCGGGCTCAAGCTACAGCGTCGGCAAGTGCCAAGTCTGGGCGACGGGCAGCTTCCTCATCATCCAGTTGCCGAGCGGGCGCCGCCTGCTCTACGCAAAGCCGAAGCTGGAATACGAACAAATTCTCGACCCTGAAACACAGGAGATGCAGCAACGTGAGTACATCACCTACCTTACAGCCCGAGGAAAAGGCTGGACCCGCGAGCGCGCGTGGAGCGGACTCTTCATCGAGAACATCGTTCAGTCGATTGCTGCTGACGTGCTCCGCGCCGGACTGCGCGCCGTGCATTCCGATAGCCTCGGAATCCCGGCGATTCGCGGTTATCTCCAACTCGTCGAAGGTGCAGAGACTGCTATTTCGCTTCACGTTCACGACGAGATTGTTCTGGATGTACCACGCGGCACTTACCCCGTTGCGCGCCTGGTTTCTAAAATCACGAATGAATTGGTAGCCTCAACCCCCTGGAGTCGCGGGCTACCGCTCGCGGCGAAAGGGTGGGCGGGGCCTATCTACAAGAAGGACTGACCAATGATCCGCAAGATTGCGTGTTTCTTCGGCTTCCACCGCTTCGGGCCGTGGGTTACAGACGGGCCCTATCGGCAGATCAAGTTTTGCAGCGACAAGCGCTGCAACTTGGGCAAGTCGCGCTGGTACAGCTGCTAGCCATGAAAGAGTCAACCGTCGAAGACCACCTCGTCGAGCAAGTCGAAAAGCGCGGCGGCTTCTGCCCGAAGACCGTCTGGCTTGGCCGGCGAGGCTGCCCGGATCGCGAAGTCGTGTGGCCGTGGGGCCTCATCGACAAGGTCGAGACTAAGCGCCCCAAGGGCGGCAAGTACGAGGCGGGGCAGGAGAACGCGCACAAGGAGTACGCCAAGCGCGGCGTGCCGGTCTATCTACTGAATACGAAGGGTAAGGTGCTCGAATACGTGCGCGCTCGTGTAGCGCGCAGGCACGAGCCTTTCTTGTGGTCAGTGCTGCCTGTGAAAGACAAGCTAGTTCTCGTGGACCGCGGCGACGGCTTGGAAGTAGCGGGCTGCGAGTGACAGCGCCGATCCCCTACACCCCGCGCGAGTATCAAAAGATCGCGCGCCGCTTCCTGCTGGATACGCCGCGCTGCAACCTCTGGGCAGTTCCGGGGCTTGGGAAAAGCGCTATTTCATACTCTGCGCTCGACATCCTTATGCTGATGGGCTCTAACTTCTTCCCAGCGCTCATCATCGCCCCGAAGAAGGTGTGCGAGCTGACGTGGCCCGCCGAGCAGAAGAAGTGGGCCGACTTCGCGGGGCTCAAGGTGGTGCAGATCCTCGGTGAAGCGGACGTGCGGGACGATGCCCTGATGACCAAGGGCGACGTCTACGTAATCAACTACGACAACGTGCCGTGGCTCACCGAACGCCTGAAGCGCAAGAAGTGGCCTTTCAAAATAGTGATCGCTGACGAAGCCCGGCGCCTAGCGGGCTTTCGCGGCGAATGGCGCGTGAACGAGCATGGCACTCGGTGGCTGCAAACTCACGGCGCGGGCGGCGTACGCTCGAAGGCGCTGGCCCACGTCGCCGAGCACGTCGGGCGCTGGATCAATCTCACCGGCACGCCCGCCACGAACGGGCTCAAGGATCTCTGGGGCCAGAACTGGTTCTGCGACTTCGGAGAGCGCCTGGGCAACTCCTACGGCGACTACATGAAGCGCTGGTTCCACGAGAACCCGTACAGCAAGGTCGTCGAATTGCGCCACCCATCTTGCGAGCACGAGATTTACGACAAGCTGAAAGACGTATCGCTCGCCCTGCGCGCCGAGGATTGGTTCGATATCAAGCAGCCGCTCGTCATGCGCCGCGAGGTGGAGCTGCCGCCCGCTGCCCGTACATTGTACGACACGATGGAGCGGGACTTCTTCGTCCAGATCGGCGAGAAAGAGATCAACGCGGTGAACGCTGCGGTGCTGTCCAGCAAGCTGCTACAGATTGCAAGCGGGGCGGTGTACGGCGCTGAGAAGAGTGTGAGCCACATCCACGACGCCAAGATCGAGGAGCTGCGCAGCATTATCAATGAGCTAGGGGAGCCCCTGTTAGTGGCGTACTGGTTCAAATTCGAGATTCCAATGCTCAAGAAGGCGTTCCCGGAATTTCGCGTTTTCACGGGGCAGGCTGAGGAGGATGCGTGGAACAAAGGTAAAATCCAGCTTCTCGGCGTGCATCCAGCTAGCGCAGGTCACGGAACTAATCTACAGTACGGCGGCCGAGCGATAGCCCATTTCACCCACACTTGGGATCTGGAATTGAAAATGCAGGTCAATGAGCGCAATGGCCCGACGCGCCAGATCCAGGCGGGTTTCGATCGCAACGTGCTGCAATTCGAGCTTTGCGCGAAGGACACGATGGACGAAGACGTGCTCGCGCGCCAAGCTACCAAGATGTCGATTCAGGATGCGTTGATGGCGGCGCGAGCGCACAGGAGTGCGGCTTGAGCTCATTCCGCGAGTACCTTCAGTTCGGCTGGAAGCTGTGCAACATCCCGCCCGGCAACAAGGGGCCTGTGGGCGTCGCCGCGATGGGCTGGCAGAAGAAAGCCCGCGCCATCACCGATCCGAACATGGGGCCAGCGATGGCCGGCGCGGGGCTGTTGCACGCGTGGAGCGGAACCTGCGCCCTAGATATCGACAAGTTCGATGTCGCCGAGAAGTGGCTCGCCGAGCGCGGCGTCGATCTGAAGGCCCTTCTCACCGCGCGCAATTGCGTGCAGATTTCATCGGGCCGCGAAGGGCGCTACAAGCTGCTCTATCTACTGCCGACACCGCTTGCATCGAAGAAGCTCGCGCCGTACAAAGTACCGAGCTCTAAAACTGGAAAAGATGAGACCTATCACGGCTTGGAGCTTCGCTGCGCTAATGCGCAAGGAGAGTCGGTCCAAGATGTCCTTCCGCCAACGATCCACCCGGATACTGGGCGAGAGTACGTCTGGGCCTACGGCGACGAACTCACGGGGGATTGGCGCAATCTGCCCGAGATTCCACCGGAACTACTCGCCCTATGGCGGGGCGAGCTATCCACTGGCGCGCCGATAGCTGGGCCGCAAGCGCCAGCAGGAACCACCGCCACCGAGCACGATGCCCTGCTCGCGCAAGAAGATCCCAGTGACTACGACACCTGGATCGAAGTGGGGCAGATTCTCCATCACGAGACGCGAGCGTCAGCAGAGGGCTTGGCGCTGTTTGATCGCTGGAGCCAGCGCAGCTCGAAGTACGAAGGGCGCGCGTCTGTCGAGGCCAAATGGCGCTCGTTCCACTTCGATGTCGCGAACCCTCGCACTTGGGGCACTCTGCGGCGGCGGGCCGTAGCCGCTATCACCGAATTCCCTGTTAGCGAACCTGCACCGGCCGCAGAGAAGACCCCAGCCGACGTAGCGAAAGAGCAGTGGGAGCAGGTCAAGCAAATCCTCGAGCCGCGCCTGGTATTCGTCGCCGGCCAGGATCACTACTTCGATCTGGCGAGCCGCAGCACGGTGCCGTGGCTCTCCGACCGCTCGGTGCGCCATATGTTCTGCCCGCACATGCCGGTCATCACGACGGAGGCGAAGGACGGCAAGCCCGCAAAAACGGCGAAGCCTGATCCTGTCGTCTATCTACAGAACAGCCGCTCCAAGCAGCTCGTCGATGCCGTAGGTATGCACCCCGGCGCGCCGCGGCTGTTCAAGGAAGACGACACGCGCTACGTCAATCGCTACTACCCGCGCGAGGTCAAGCCGCTGGTGCCCCTGCCGTACGAGGAAGAGGCGTTCCTGTACCTGTGGTCGCGGTTGAAGGATTCAACGTTCCAGCGCTGGCTGATGCAGTTCTTCGCCCACGCGCTGCAGAAGCCCGGCATCAAGATCCAGTCCGCGCCACTGCTGTTCAGCGCCGAGCAGGGCACCGGCAAGAACACCATCTGCAAGATCATTCCGCAGCGCTTGTTCGGCCATCGCTGGGTGCGCACGATCTCCGGCGGCGTGCTCAAGAGCAACTTCAACGATACCGTGGGCGAGACGTGGTGGCTGTATCTGGAGGAGCTGCGCTCGGGTTCCTCGAAGCAAGAGCGCGTCGAGATCAGCAACCGCATCAAGTCGTGGGTGACTGACGATACGATCGAGATTCACCCCAAGGGCCTGAAGCCCTACGACATGCGCAACCGCCTGCAGCTCCTCGCGACCAGCAATTTCGATGACGCCTTGCACATCGACAACAACGACCGCCGTTGGGCGATCTGCGAGATGGAGGAGTACGACCGGGACGGCGGGAACTGGGCCGACGTGTACAAGTTCCTGAACGATGACGCCCGCGCGCCGGGCGTCCTGCGCTACATCTTCCAGAATGTCAACATAACGGGGTTCAACCCTGCTGCGCGCGCGCCGACGACGGTTGCCAAGGTGTCCATGATCCGCGCCGGCATGGGCTCGTGGGAGTCCATGCTGATCGAGCAGATGATACAGGGGCGGGCGCCCTTCGATAAGGACATCTTCCGCCTCCAGGACGCCTATGAGGCGCTCGTGGGCCGCGGGCCGGTCTCCCAGCACGCCCTGCGCACGGTCCTCACCCGCAGCCCCTTCCACTGCCTGCAGTTGCCAAATGCGTCCAACCTGCGGGTCTACGCTTGGCGCAACATCGAGCAGTGGCACAAGCACCCTGAATCTGCCCGCGTGCGGTATTTGGAAACCGGACAGCGCCCGCTGCACGGGGTCTGGTCAGACGACATCCCGGAGGCAATCGTCAACATGAGCGCCGACGGGCCACTCCAGAAAACTGCTTGCGACCTTGTTTGAACTATGGGAGTATTCCGCCATGACTGAACGCAACAAAGTTGGCCCAGCCGACCCCGAGACCCGCCGCAAGAAGCTGCGGGAAATCCTGGACACGCCGACGAAGGCGACCGGCGTCGCGCCGAAGTCCATGAAGGACGCGGTCGACAAGGGCGTCGAGCAGGGCTCTACCAAGCCGAAAAAGAAAAAGGTCGTCCCGCGTTTCGGGCCGAAGGGCGAGACGATCGATGAGCTCGGCGGCTAGGCCGTGGGCGCGCTCGTAAACTTCCTCGGCGGCGCAGCATTTCGCGCCGTCTGGTCCGGCGTCAGCAACTACTTCGACAAACGCCAAGAGCACAAGCACGAGATCGCCCGCACGGTGCTGCAGGGCCGGCTCGATGCTGAGGCGCACGCCCGCAATCTCGCCGGCATCAAGCTGCAAGCTGAAATGGGCATCAAGACCGTTCAGGTGCAGGCGGAAGCCGCGGTCAGCGAGATCGAGGCCGACGCATGGCGCCAAGCCGTCTCCAAAGCTACGGCGCAGACCGGCATCAAATTCGTCGACATCTGGAACGGCTCGATTCGCCCAGCGTGGGCGACCTGCGCGCTCGTTCTGTGGATGATCTTCGAGGGGCGCCACATGGCGATAAACTCGTGGGAGATCACTGCGTGGAGCCTCGATTTGATCGGGGCTGTCGCGGGCTTCTATTTTGCCGACCGCTCGCTCCGTAACAAAAGCAAATGACCGATTACGCCCGCGTGCTCTGGCTCGGCGGTGGCGTGCGATTTGAGACGCTCGAAGTTATCGAAGCGGCGCTACGACAAGCCGCAGAAAACGAAAAGGACGCCCGCGTGAAACACGAACTCATCAACACCGCCAACGCCGCGGCAGCGGAGCTTACCAAGCGCCCGAAGCCGGTGTGCGACCTGCTGTGAGCGATCCTGTAGCGGTTGCTGTCGCGCTGGTCCTCGCAAAGCGCTGGGAAGGCTTTCGCAGTCATCCCTACCTTTGCCCCGCCGGTGTCGCCACGGTCGGCTACGGCTTCACGCACTACGCAGATGGCACTACTGTCACGCTGTTCGACCCACCTATGACGCGCGAGGCCGCGGCAACGCTGCTCGAGCACCTGGTGCGAACGAAGTACGTGCGCGATACGCTTAGGCTTTGCCCCGGCGTAGACACCCCCGAGCGCCTGGGCGCCATCACGGACTTCATTTTCAACCTCGGAGCCGGCAACTTGAAGACCAGCAACCTGCGCAAACGCATCAACGCAGACGATTGGGCGGCAGTGCCCGAACAACTTCGACGCTGGATTCGCGGAGGTGGTAGAGTCCTCAAAGGTCTGGTGCTGCGCCGCGAAGCTGAGATTGCATACCTCTAACACCCACGGAGTTCACATGGCCGCTAAACAGAAGAAAGACCTTTCCGCCTTCCGCGCCGCGCACGATCGCAGCGTGATCGTCCCTAACAAGATACGCGCTGCGCTCGCCGAGCTTGAGAAAGCCGAAGGCGCCGAGGCGTGGGAGTACGAAGCCGAGTTCATCCGCCGCGCCAAGATTAGTCAGGCGGACATCGGCGCGTATCGCGACGGGTTCTCCGCCCACGTCGTTGAGACCATCGGGAACAAGGGCAAGCGCATTTGGTTCGCCCAAGTCAAGGTAGCCCGGACGGCACGCGAGACGCTGGGCGCTAGTTAAAGGTGATCTATGGTTAAGACGCTCGATACCTTCCGTGCGAAGCACGACCCCGCCTACGTCATCCAGACGCCGCAGACCGTTCTGCGGCGCGACCTGAAGCATGGCTGCAAGCGGTTCATCATCACGAGCGCGCAGAACGGCACGCCCGTACACGCGGACTTCTGGGCCTGCCTGCTTACAGCCGCGCGCAGCCTGTGCGCCGAGATATTGGTGATCCCGCTGCGGTATAAAAACCCGACCAGCACGTTCTCGGGCTCGCAGCAAAACGCCGAATGGTGGGCGCCCGCCGTCACGCCGTATCTGTGGAACCAGCGCCACGCGCTGAACGAGAACCTGACACTGCTCGCGGACATCAAGACGCAGCCCACGTCCGTCGATCCGCTAGCTGGCATGGACGCGATCTCGGGCGCTGAATCCGGCATCCTGGGCCATACGAAAATGCGCCTGCGGTACGTGCCGACACCGCAGAGCAAAATGGCGAAGGCCCTGAGCACGACGGGCGCTTGCACCATCTCTAACTACACCGATACGCGTTCCGGCAAGCTGGGTGAATTCCACCATTCGCTGTCCGCCCTGCTGATTGAGCTGGACGATGACGGCAAGCGGTTCTATATGCGCCAGTTGCACTACGGCGAAGCTGCGCGCCGCGTGATCGATTTGAGCGATGCGTACCATGTCGGCGGCGCGCAGCGCGCCCCGCGCGCGCTCGCGGTCGTGTGCGGCGATACGCACGTTGATTTCCTTGACCCTATGGTAGACGACTGTCGGCACCGCAAAGGCGGCCTGATCGATACCGTGAACCCCGAGAACATCATTGAGCACGATACGCTAGACGCGTATTCCTGCAATCCGCACCACCGGGATAATCCGATGATCGCGATTGCAAAGCGCCTGTCAGGGCGTGATTCGATCCGAGAGGAGGTAGACCGCGCAATAAATTACTTGCGCCGCGTGTCTGCGCGCCACCCCAAGACGCAAATACGCGTCGCCGGCAGCAATCACAACGACATGCTGGGTCGTGCAGTGCGCCTGTTCTTGCAGGATGGTCTGCGCACCACGAGTCCCGTCAATGCAGAATTCCTGCTAGAAACAGCACTCGCGCAAGTGCGCGGATGCAAGATTGGCGATACCGGCACGCAGTACCCCGATGCGTTCGGCCTGCACTTGCTGGCGGCAGCTATCCCGCGGGTTCATGTTCTCGGTGTCGACGATTCACTCATGCTTGGCGGCGTAGATCACGGCGGTCACGGCCATGCGGGTCCGAACGGCGCGCGCGGCTCGCTTCGTAATCTCGCCCGCGTGGGCGTGAAGGTATTCGACGCGCACGATCATACGGGCGGCATCTTCGAGGGCCATTACCGAGTCGGCACGGGCACGCGCCTGAGCGCGGAGTACACCTCCGGCCCGTCTTCCTGGATGAACGTCGATGGCGTCACGAACGCCGACGGCAAGCGCCAGCTTGTGCCGCACATCGCCGGGAAATTCCGACGATGAAGATAGAGCCGTACATAGAGACATCCATCGGCCGCAAATTCTACCTACTCGCCGAATACCCAGGCTTCAACATCGCCGAGATCGCTCACGCTCTGTCGAACGCCTGCCGCTACGGCGGTCATTGCTCCCAGTACTACTCGGTCGCCGAGCATTCGGTGCTCGTATCCGAGATCGCCGAGGAGCTCGATCTGTGCGACCCCTTCGAGGCGCTGATGCACGATGCGTCAGAAGCGTACATATGCGACATCCCCGGGCCGTGGAAGCACATGCTACCTGACTACCAAGCGCTCGAGGCGCAGCTTGAATGGAAGCTGCAGGAATTCTTCAAGCTGCCAAAGAAGACTACGGGTTGCAAAGAAGCCGATCTGATAGCCCTCATGGTGGAAGGTCGCGCGCTGCTGACGAGCCGCGGTGAGTCCATGATCGAAGGCGGTATCCCCGGGCACTACGGCCCTGCCGCCGACGCTTGGATCGCGACTCACGGGCGCAGCGTGTTCGGCCTCTCGCCGGCCGGCGCACGCACCAGCTTCATGCACCGATACGAAAAACTGATGAGGAAACGAAAATGAGCCTGCCCACTGACGACGCGGCGCGCAAGCGCCTGCAGATGTTCACGTACCTGATGGAGTATTTTCCCGACGCCTTCTTGGCTGAAGTAGAAGTAGCCGTAGCTGGGAACGAGCAGCACAATCCTGGCGAGCCGTTGCACTGGGCGCGCGGCAAGTCGAAGGATCAGCTCAATACCGCCTTCCGCCATGTGTGGGACCACGCTCGCGGCACGAAGAAAGACGTTGACGGCCAGTGGCATCTGGCGAAAGCGATCTGGCGCTTGAAGGCGCAGTTGCAGCTTGACATCGAAGAGGAGCGCCGACAGATCAGCCAAGTGAACGGCACGCTGATGAAGTGTCTGAGCAGGGGCGAGAACCTATAGTGCGCGCAATCCTCATTAGCGTTGGTTTCGCGCTATGTGGCTGCACGCCGTTCCACCAAGAATGGCGCCCGGCGGTAAAGCCGTGCGAGATTTGGATTGTGGATCACACGCGCCGCAATGCGGTTTGCGTGTCGCGCGAGGAGTGGGAGCGGTACTACCGCCCCGTGCTAATCCCGAACTAGAACCCGCATCACTTCGCGGTGGTTCTCATCTATCTTCTGGTGCAGGTCGCTGATGTCATCCCGCGTCGCGTAGGTCTGCTGAACCAAAGCCAGCTGCTTCGCACGCTCGGCGTCTTCATCCAGATGGCGCTTGAAGATGAACCCAGCGAGAGCGGCTATCGCCACCCACGCGTTCTTCAGCAGATCCCACGGGTTGAAGTCTGGGGTCATGCGGCTTTCACCTTCGGCTTCTTCGGCGGGGCCACTACGAGCTGACCGCTTCCGATCTGTTTGAGCCACTGCTTTACTGCAGCGACGGCCTCCGCATCGGCACCTTTTGTTGGCGCCATACAGACGAGGCTGAAAGCTAACTCTGCGAACTTGGTGTGCATGGCGCTCACCCTACCTGAACGAGCGGGACTACGACAACAGCAACCGGCGGACGGCGCGGATCGATGAGCGCTTTTTCGACTTGCAGTATGACAAGTTCGGCGTCGATCTCTGCAATGCGCGCAGCGGCGGCGAGCAGCGCGAGGCGTTCTTGCTGCAGGCGGAATATCTTGCCGTCGATGCCGCGGCCGATTGTGTCTGCGACGTTTTGGTCTGCGGTTGCCATAACCCTCCTTAGTTGGGGATTCGAAGTACTTTGAAGCCGACGCCGCCGGAGTCGGCCGCGCCCACCGACACGCGCTCAAGCGTCGCGTTGTCGACATCGTACACCATGAAACGGGTGTTGCCCGCGGTGGCGTTGGTGTCGAATCGACCCACTTCCACCGCGTTGGTGAGTAATTTTAGGTCCCCGTTCAATGAGTTAGCTACGTAGAAGTCGTCTGTTGCGGCACCGTATCCGAAGTAGCCTTTCTCCCCTGTCGGATCGAACAGGGACGCATAGCAATTGCCGCTGCCGCGCGCCGTAGTCGAGCGGAATGCGAACGCGCCCGCGGTCAACCGGAAGCTCTGCGCGCCGGCAAGCGAAAGTCTCAACTCGCCGGTGTCGGTCTGCACCCACGAGTCAGAGCCGTCGTGGTAGAGACGGAGGTCTTGTCCGGCGCCGATTTGCAGCTCTTTGTTGTCTACCGCCAAGCGCACAGAGCCCGAACCTAGAAAGAGCGCCAGCGGGTTGTCGCTTGCGTTCCCGAACTGTACGGTTGCGACCGCGTTGCCGGAGCGCGTGAAGCTGAAGAGGTCTTTAGCGTTGCCGCCCGCATCGTCGTACATGCGGAAGTCGAACTTAGCGGCGTTGACGATCATTGCCCAGTTCTTCTCGTCGGTGGCAGAGCCGTCGCGCCGGAACCAAACTATCGGGTCGGAACCCCCGGATTTGGACAGCGAGATGCCGCTCAGATCGGTGAACGAGCCGCCGGTCAGCGTGCCTGAAAAACGATGTTCGGAGGTCCACGTCGGCGCAATCGCCGGATCAATCGCGTGCCGCCCATCACTGCGCAGTGGTGTCGCCGCGGTGCCGTTCACCGCGCTCATGCCGATGAGGCCGGAGGGGTTGGCGAAAACTACATCAGCTTCCAGCGTTCCGGCGGTCTCGCCATAGGTCCACGCGACGCTACCAGTGTCTTGCACGAAATCAGCGACGGTGTCCTGCACGAACTCCGGCGGCACGTTCGCCTCAAGCTCGTTCGCCGTCTCCAGGTACGTCCATACGACGCTGCTGGTGTCCTGCAAGAAATCGAAGAAGTCCGCACCCACCACGTCTTGAATGTACTCAGCGAGCGTGGCGCCTTGAATCTGCGGGATTGTCTGGAAGTTCCACTGCCCGACGATCGTCTCTGGAAACTGCCAGCCCGCGTACTGCGGATGGTCGTCGCCCACCTGGAGTTCACGCAAATTGCGGTGGTAGATAGTGCCACCGATACCGGCGCTGATCTGGGCGGCGAGCGCAGCTACCGCAGCTTCGGCGCGTGCGCCTGCGCTGGGATCGAACGAGACGCTCTTTCCGACGGTTCCGGCTATCGCTACCCTGATCTTGCTCACGGCGAGCGCTTCGGCTTCCCGACGCGACCCGGCGATTTCACCATGAAGTTAGGCTCGCCCAAGCCGAGCAAATCCTGCAAGCTGATTTGAGCGTCCGGCGGAACGCCTACTTCGCCCGGAGGCTGGTTGAACTCGAACGCTTCGCCAAGCGCGTCGGTCTGCGGGCCTAGATCGCGCGGCGCGCGCTGCGGCATGCCGACTTCGCCCGGCGGCGCGTCAAGCTCCAGCACCTCGCGCAAGTCGAGATCGTGCTGTTCGGGACCGCGGGGCGGCGCGACGCTGTTGTCGCGGCCGTAGTACGACGTGCGCGCAGGGTCCACCTTGCCGAACTTTTTCTGAAAGCCCGGAGCGCCGACATCCATGCCTGGAATCAGGCGTACGCCTTTTTTCACCGTCTCGGTCACGCCGCCCGCGAAAGTCGTCGGAATCTCGTTGCCCGCACGCGCTGCGGTCTTGAGCGAGTGGCCGGTGACGTTCTCCAGCCTCTCCGCGGCATCGGCAATCAGCTTCAGGCCGCCGGACAGCGGCGCTCCGCGCTTGCCGAGCTTGTACACCACGTGGGCGTCGATCTGCCCGGCGCGCGTCGCGGTCTCGATGTCGTGAATCTTGGCGAACTGCTGGCGTGCGGCCTGGTACTCCCCGAGCAGCTGGCCTTCGCCAGCCGCTTCGAGCTCCTTGCCGAACTGCTCCTCGAGCCGGTCGGCGAGTTCGCGATCGGCAAAGCCCGCCTCTTCGGTAGCCACCTGGTCGTTCTGCATGCGCTTCGCGGCGCGACGGCGCAGGGCGCCAATGACGCGCGTCACGCTCGAGCCTTCACCCTTCGGCAGCTTGGCGCTGCCCGCGGCTTCGCGAAATACGTCTTGAAACTCCTTCGACATCGGCCGGTCCATGAGAACCTGTTCCGCCATATCGTAGGTAGCTGCCGGGACTTCTTTCGCTTTCGCGAGCGCCGGTTCGTCCAGCGCTTTCACGCCGATATCTTCGGCGGCGATGTCAGTGAACCGCGCCTGGTTGTGCAGCGTCGTGTCGTTTTTCAGTTCCGGCGCATCGGCGAAGCGCTCACGGAATTCCCCGGGAACTTTTACGCGCTTGTTCGGGTTCATGGCGCGCACGTCGGAAGGGCGCATGCGGATGTCCGCCGCGCGTAGGTTCTCTACGGCTGGGCTGATCGGCGCGCTGGGCGGCCGAACCTTCTGCGGCAGCTCTGCGGCACCCTTTACGGCCTTCGGGCCGCCGAGCAGCGCCATCCCTAGATCGGGCAGCATGTCGGCCCCGGTGGCCGCCAGCGGGCTCCCGGTGGCTTCCAGCGTCGTGTCGCCGAGCTTCTGTTTGATGTTGCCGAGCGGCGCGAAGGCGTCGCCCAGCGCGTCCGTCAGTTCGCGAGCGCTGTCGCCCTGCGGGTACATGGAATTCTCAGCCGTGAAGTCGCGCACGAAGTTGGCAGAATCGTCGTCGTCTTCGCCGACGAGCGGCGCGGTGAGCCCCGCGACAGCCTGCACGCCGGTGTTGCCCACCGCATTCATGGCAACTTCCGGTGCGCCCTTGGCGATGCGCGAAAGGCCGTGGCCCCACATCTGCATGACTGGGTCGTCCGCAACGCCCTGTGCGAACTCGCGGATCGGCTTTCCGGTGAACACGTCGCTAGACATGCTCTTGAAGCGCTCCCAGATGCTCTGCTCCGGCGCGACGGGTGCAGACGACGGAGCGCCCACAGGGTTCGCTACGGGCACCTGATCTTCCATCGGCACTTCTGCGGGCGCGGCCTGCGCTTGCTGCATCGCGCGCAGCCGCGCGCCGAGCGCCGGGTCAATCTGATCCGGCATCTCCACTACAACGCCATCGGGCATCGTTACCTGCGGCATCAGAACCCCTTGCTCTTTAGGTAGTCGTCGAGCGACATGGCGCCGCCAGCGGCTGGAGCTGCGGGCGCCGCGCCCGGTTGGCCGCCACCTTGCCCCGCCTCAATCGCCGCGACGCGCTTGAGATCCGCCATGTGCTTCTTGACTTCGGCCCACGCGGCGCGCGCCTCCGGGCTACCGATGCGTGTGTCGAGCGCGCGCGTGAGTGCCGTCTGCACTTTCAACCCTTCCTGGTTAGACAGCTGGCCGAAACCGCGCATCTTCTGGATGGACGCAAGGAAAGCCTCGCCGCCCAACGTCTCGAGCGCGCCGCGCGCGTTCGCCACGTCTTGATCCAGAATTCCGGTGACGGCCTTGCCGACTTCGGTGCCCTGAATGTTGCCGTACAGCGTGTCGAAGCCCGGCTTCTTCAGAAACTGGTCTATATCGTTGGTGAACTTGTCGATCGTCGCGTTCGTGCTTTCGAGGCCGGCGGCGTTGCGGCCGATGGCGGCGCCCTGCTCCTGCGCAGATTTGATTACGCCGGTGTTCGCCGCGACCCGTTCAACCGGCGCTATCACTTGCGGTCCACGGGTGCTGAAGGGGTTGTTCTGCGTCTGCAACGGCACGCCTCCGGCGTCCACGTTGCGCGTGGTATCGCGATATAGGTTGAACGCCTGCTCCTCCTTGCCGGGCACCACGCGGCCGTCTTGGCCGATGAAGCCGAACGCCTTAAGCGCTTGAATGCCCGCCGAAGTGCCGCCGCCCACGTCGCCAACCATGTCGCCGAGCGGCTGGATGCCGGCATCGTCGAACCGGTCGTCAGCGCCGCCGCCGACTTTCTGGAAGCGATCAACAGGACCGCTCGCGACGCCGCGCAGAGCCGCGTTCGCGTTCGTGATACTTGTCATCGGGTCGCCCGCGGTGGCGCGGAAGCCGCGCTCCTGGTCCCGCAGCATAACTTCGATGGGGTCCGTCATTTTGCCGCCGGCCTGCAATGCCGTGTACGTGGAGTCAGCCAGCTCCGGCGATGCACCCTGCGCGATCATCGTTTGTCGACCGCGTGCGAGCGCCTCATTCTCCATGACGCGCCGACGCGCCGACGCCAGTGCGTCTTCGGTCTTCGCGCCCATCGCGCGACCTTCCTGATACGCCTCTTCGGAGTTGCCGCCGAGGGCGGTGCCCAAACGTGCTGCCCAGTCAGCCATTACGCCGGACTCCCGTTGTAGCCGCTCTGGTTAGGGAGCGAACTGAAAATGCTGCCCTTCTTGACCTTCGGCGTGCCGTTCGCCATTGCACCGCCGAATGCGTTGAGACCGCTGCCGAGCGTCTGCAATCCCTGGCCCGATTGCGCGGCGCGCGCCATGCGCAACTGCGACAGGAAGTCCTGTCCGCTCGACTCGCCGCCGAGCAGCGACAGATCCACCGCCGTGTCATTGAGCCCGCGCGCTTCGTTCACGCGCGCATACTGCGGCGCGTCGATCGCAGCGAGATTGCCGGATAGCCGGCGCCCTTCTACATCAGACGCCGTGCGCGCAGCGCCCACGTCAGCCGCAAAGCGGTCGCTGCCACCCATCGGATCGCCAAAGGTATCGCCGCCGTCAGCCGTCTTGGCCTGACGCAGCGCCGCCATGAAATCATTGTTAGCGGCCATGCGCTCCTCGTCGGGGTTCGCCTCCGCCACGGTCTGAATCTCTTGGGACACGCGATCCCCGGCGCGTCGGTTGATGGCGTCCTGCGCGCGCTGGGCTGCATCCGCTGCGCGCAGCTGATCGCTGTGTGCCCGGTTGGCGCCCGCCTGCTGCATGGCAGTGCCGCCGGCAGCGAGAAGTAAGGGGAGTAGCTGGAACATGGTCTATCCTCGCGAAAATGCTTTGGCGTACGTGCTGGCTTCGCTCAAGCCGCGACGGCGCGCGGCAGCGTCTTGCTGCGCGCGATAATTCTGCGTGGCGCTGCTGAACACTTCACCAAGGTTGTTGGTGAGGTTGTCCGCGCCGCCGAGATTCGCTTTCAGCATCTGCGCCGTCTGCGAGCCGGCGTTGCCGATGTCGTTGCCCGACTGCGCGAGCGATATGAGCTGCGTACGCGCCTGCTCGTCCTTCGCCTGAAGATCCGCGACTCCGGCGCGCGCCTGGCGCTCGGCCTGCAGGACGCCTTCCTGCCCTTCGCGGGCGAGCGTCTTGCCGGCGTCGACCGCGGCGCTGCCGCCCGTCAGGCCGCCGCGGGCCAGTGAGAATTTCGTCTGCCGGTTCGCCGTAGCGCGCTGCCGGCCAAGATCGGTGTTGAGGCGCTCGCGCAATGCCGCGCCGAGCTGATCGTACTGCGGCTGGCGGCCGGAGAAAGCGGAGTTGATGTCCTTGACGTTGCCGGAAATGCGACCTTGGCGCGCGGTTTCTGCGGCAGCAGCACGCGCTTCGGCGGCCTTCGCCTCCTTGCCTTTCTTGACGCCGCTGAAGTCCAGCGGGTCTGCAACGTTGATTCCGCCTACGCTACCGCACATTCACCAGTCTCCGCGCCGCGCACTGCGACGTACATGACGGCATCTTCGCCGCCTGAACCGTATCCGCGCTGGGTGGATTCGAATGTGAGCCCGATGCGCTCGTACCACGCTCGGGCTTCTGCTCTGTCGGCCAGTGTAACCGTTTCGATGCGGTGCGCCAACCCGTCATCGAGCATGCCCTGCACGAGTGCGCGGCAAGCCTCCGTCACCTCGCTTCCGTGGTCTTTCCACGTCGCGTCCGGCGCAATGAACCATGTACGGAACACGCCATTGCGCTGCGGGATGAAGCCGCCGACCGCAACGGGCTTCTCGCCGGCCCAGAAAATGTGATGCGCGCCCGGCAAATCGGCGAGCGCGACCAGCATGTTCGATGCGTCGAAGTCGTCGCCTGTCATGGCTTTGAACAGCACTTTCTCGTTTTCCGGCATCTCTTTGATGACGGCCAAGACGTGCTCGAATTCGTTGATGTCTGTCAGGTGGATCATCCGGTACTCGTGTCGTTGACGTAGAGGTTGGAGGCGAACCACTCCCACGACTGACTGCCGTCGAAAGTGATTCGGAGTTGAAAGCTGGGCGCAGTGAGCGGCATCGGCACCATGCCGCCGGTGAGCGTGTCATCATCTAACGCATATTCTGTCGTAGCAAACGACGTGTCACGCTGCGAATAGCCGAACGAGACGCGGTAAGTTCCATCGGCCACGATATCGAAGCCTTCGAGCATCTTGTCGATGCCGAGGAGGCCGAAGTCCAAGTACGGCCATGCGATGTAACCTTCAAAGGGGACTGACATATCAGGAGTCCGGGAATTGAGCGGTTGGGGGCGTGTAGTTAGCTGCGGTGTACCGCGCTGCTGCGGTAAAGCGCACGTCGTCTATACGGCCCGGGAACTGCGCCCCGCCGTTCTGTTGTGCGCCCACGCACAAGACGCCGTTGTTACCGCCGAGCGCGACGGCCGAGGTGTCGGTAGCACCCAGAACGCCGTCGCGGTGCAGAAAGTAATCATCGCCGGACTTGCACAGCGAGACAAATACCCAGGTGTTAAGCGACATCGGGCCGAGAGCAGAATCGTCCATAGAGTATACGCCGGTCCCAGCAATGTCATTGCCCTCGGCGGTAAACCCGCCTGCGGCGCTCCCAGACAGGCTGTAGGCGTAAACCGTGGTGAATGGCGTTTTTCGGATAGCGTAGCCACTGTCGCTGCCTGTGAAATAAACCCACAACTCGATCGTCCAATCGCCAGTAGTAAAGTCCAGTTCCGGCGCATCCGCCGTTTCGACGCGGCTACTGCTGGAAGCCGGCAGATCGATAGAGCCTGTGCCGAACTTCGGATCGGTCGTACTGATGGTGGCCGAGCCCTGCGCTACCATCGTGCGCGCATAGTTGGAATTGTCTATGAAAGTCGTAGAGCCGTTCGTGCCGTTGGCGTGCAGCAGCATCACCACATCGGTCCAGAAGGGGTCGACGATACCCGCGGTCACGATCACGACGTTGGATGGATACTCCGTACCGGCAACCAAGCCCGACACGTAGTAGGCGTATTCGAGCCCTAGGGTAGTCGTATCGTCCGTGAACGTGGTCTCATCGCCGTCGACGGTGTCGAGCAGCGCGTACGTACCAGGCACACCGCTTGGTGCGAGCGCGCGATAGATGCGGAACTCCTCGAACTCGCCGACATCGATAGACGGCACCCACGTCAGGTCCACGCTGCCATCGAGCGGGTTAACGTCCGCCGACAGCGTTACGGTCGGCGCAATCAAGTCGTCCACGCCCAGCACCGCCGGGTCGACGCGCCACACCAAATCTGCTGTGCGCAGGTACAAATCGCCGCCGAGAATCGCCCAGTAGGTGAGCGTCTCGGGGAATAGGTAGCGTGACCAGCTCTGGTCCTTCACGCCGCCGTTCATGGTCAGCACGAATGCTTCGGAGCCTGTCTCGGTCTCGAAAATCAGCCAGTACTGGCCCATCGACGGCCAGAACAGCGCGAACGGGATCAGCCCGAGGCGGATCTTCGCGAGCACCAGCGGGTCGACCTGCAAGCCGAAGTACCCGGCCTGCAGATTCGTGCTGGCGCCGGCGATGCCGATATTGCGCACGCCCTCCGGCGTACACATAACAAGATCGTTGCTGACCGGCTGCACGGACTTCGGAAAGAGGCACGCGACCGGCGATGCGTCGAGGATCGCCATGTTGGTGGGGTCCTCGTCGATCTGCCACATCTGGTACGCCTCGGAGTTGAACGCCACGAGGTTGCTGCGGTACAGGCCCATCGCCGTGACCGGCGTCGCGCCGAAAGTGTTCAGGCCGAACGGGATGTAGCCCGCGTCCTCGGGCGTCGTCCAATCGAGCGGATTCACTGTCGCGGAGAACGCGATGATGTCCTCGTCCGCCGCGAAAATCTTGCTTGCGCCAATCGCGACAACTTTTGAGTTCGGCGCCTGCGTGACGCGCCAGTCCATCGCAGTCCACAGAATCGTGCCGTCGGCCACCGTGGCGTTGGGCGCTTCCGGGAAATCGGGCTCGTACTCGCCAGACACCAGAATAGGGGACGCCTCCCAAACTACTCGCGATGCGAATACCGCCTCCCACGTAACCTCGTTGTCTACTACCTGCAATCCGACAGACAGCGGCCACACGGGCTCGCTCGATCCAGAGAAGCCAGCTATGGCTTGCACGGCCCGGAAAATCAAGCCATCCGGCAGGCCGTTTACGATGGCGTCCCAGGTGCAGTTGTCAATCCAGAGTTCATCCCCGCCGCTCGTGCGGAAAGCAGAGACAGAGAAGCGCGCAAACGCCGCGCCGGCGGGTGCCGTTGCGCTGACGAGAGACTGCTTCCACGTCTGGTTCGAGCCGCTGTCAATAAGATTGCCGGGGGACGAGGAGATAAACTCGTCCGAAGAGTCATACCAGAGAACCTCGACGCGCGCGCCGGCATCTCCAGCGTCCGACTGGCCCTGCTGAACTTGGCAGTTCGCATTTATGACCTGGCCGGCCACCACTGCCGTCGCGTTGTTGTTGATCGCCCTCGCCTCGCCCGTCAGGTCCCACTGCAATGACCAGGTGCCCTGAAAGTGCGTGCCATTGCCGAACTCCCCGATGCTGAAGCCGGTCGCGAGCGTCCAGCCGGTGTTGCCGTCCTCGAAACCGCCGTTTGTAACTTGGTCAGGCTGCGACGGCGGCGTAGATGCGGGCTGCACCAACGCGCCGGGCGAGTAGATAGTACCGGGTTGCCAGATAGGAGTAGCCATTAGCGCCTCGGCCCGTTGCCGTAACGGTCGCGGATGCCGGGCGCGGGTAGTGCGGCCGGGTCAGGAGGCTCCGTGACGGACGGCGGATCGCTCGTGGACCCATCAGCGTCTTCGTTGATGCGCGCGCCGTCCTCTGTCGGCCATACCGGCTCCACCGTGCCGGAGCGCGGGTTGTCGCCCTGCGTATCGACGACGGTGTAGAAGAAGTCGTTGTAGACAGTCGGCTCGACGACATCGCCGACAGTGCGTAGCACGTTCGGCGCCCAGCTCTGGTTCGCGGGCAGCAATCGGCCTGCCTGATAGGCGAAGCCGTTCGCAACGCTCGGCACCACGATGTCGCCCAGCTTGTAGACATGCTCTGCCTGCCAAACGTCGCCGTCCTGCAGCCAGTAGTGAAACGTATCCCCGTTCTCGAAGGTCGCCACAACATACGGGAAGCCCATGAAAGGCGCCGCGAAATTGATTTCGTCGATCGGGGAAGTCGGGTCGGTCGGATGCTGAATGACGTGAAGCACGATACCGTCCGGCACGTCGACCGCGTGGTGCGAGAATACATGAAGCTCGCCGCGGAACGCCATCAGGCCCTGCGTCTCCCCGTCGCCAGCCGTGTTAGTCGGCAGCTCGTGCGTGCGGAAAGTGCCGGGGCGAATGATGATCGTCTTCGATTTCGAGACGTACGCGTTCACCAGATCGAACAGAGAATCTTCGAGAGCGCCGCCCTTGGTGCGCTGCCGATTGATTCCACCTTTTATGGTAGTTAGCGCGATGCTGCGATCTGCCACGCTACACCGGCGGGTTGAAGTCGACCATCACAGGTTCGACGGCCGGCGGGAGGCGATACGTGTTTGGAACGTACCGGCGAGTGAGGTGGTTGCCCGCGATCATGTCCCCGAGCATTTCGCGCGCGGACTGCTTCACGTCATTCGCATCGGGCTGACGGTAGTGCGCCTTCGCATCTCCCAGCGCCCAGCCGAACACCAGGTCCGAGTTGATAGTCGTCTTGTCCGTGTTTGCGACGAAGGGCTCGACGCCCATCTGGCCCTTGACCCACAGCTTGTACGCCGCGTTCGGAACCGGGAACACTTCAATGCACGAGCGAATCTCGTACAGCGTCGGCAGCCCTTCCTGCGCAGCCGTCGTGTAGAACGAGGGGTTGATGCCACAGCGCATCGGCATCCACATGCTGTTCAGGTCTTCCAACCACACGCCGGTGATGCGGTACGCGCGATCGTTCAGATGCTTGCCGCAATCGATGTCGCTGAATTCGGTGTCGCCGTCGTTGTCGAGAATGCCGTAATAGCTGATGCCGGGCACCATCGTCCAGCGGTACAACCGCTCGGTGCGCAGCACCGGATTCTTCATGTAGAGCTGGTCCTGCGCGTCGCGCAGGAAGTCATCGAGCAGTTCAGCCATGCCCGGCGGGGGGTTCGTAGCCTGAGCCGAGTAGCCGAGTCGGCGCATCAGGCGCGTGCGCAGCTGCAGCAGCGTCTCGTTAGAGTTGCTGTCAACGCAATCGCAGTTGAAATCGGCTTGGCTCACGCGGGCTCCCGGTTAAAAGACGCCCCTGCCAGCCCGAAAGCTGGACAGGGGCGAAGTGTTCACCCACCCACGGATGAAATCGGATCTCCGAGCCCGGTCAGGTCGCCCTCGGGCGCTGCCGTGACCGCGGCGTTGATGGCCTGCTCGAGCTTCGCAACGCCGAGCTCGCCATACACCATGTGGACGAAAGGCGTGCCCTGCGAGCCGTCCTCGTTGCGCCCGCGGCGATAGCGATTGTTCAGGCGCGTGAACTCATCGTGCGCCTCCGGCGGATCGCGGTTGACCAGCTTGTCGCCGATCTCCGTGACCGCGTCCTCGCCATGCACCACTTTCAGGATCGGGATTTCCCAGGCCGGAAAGCTGTTGCGGATGGTGGCGCCTTCATTGCGCCGAATATCGACAAAAACGTGACGAATCATACTTGTACTCCGATGGGTGGGTAGAAACCTCACCACTTATCGCTAAGTGGTGAGGTTTTTGCTTTGGGCTCAGTTGCCGAGAATGACGATGGTGCCCGCGCCGTTCTCGATCGCCGCGTAGCGCGCCGTGATCTCGAACTCCACGGAGCAGCCGGCCGGAATGACCGCCACGGTGTCGAACGGGCCGGTGGACTCATCGCCGAGCTGCAGCGTGTCCGCCGAAGTGCCGGTGTTGATGGCGACTGCCGTGTAGCCGGGAAGGAAAGGCGCGGTCGTGCCGAGATCGGTGACGGCGGCGCCGGAAACGTATTTGGTACGCATGATTGATAGTCCTCGAAAATTCAGTGGTCCGAGGAGCGCCTTGCGGCGCTCCCCGGAGGCGTTACGCCAGAGCCAGAACGGCGTGCGCGTTGCGCTTGCCGGTCGTCAGGGCCGCTTTCGCGGTCAGAGCCCAGTAGTGGACGTAGCGGTCGTACACACGCGGGGGCCGACGCGAGATCATCCAGTGGCCCTTGATGGGGCGCAGCTTGATGAAGCGCGTGTTCAGGAAGTAGCACCGCGTGGCCCATGCCACGGTCGGGGTGTCCAGCGTGTCGAGCGTGTCGAACACCGGGTCCCAGATCAGTTCCACGCCCTTGAAGTACAGGCCCGTGTTGATGCCGTTGCCGACACCGCCATCGAGCGTGATGCCCTTCTTGTTGCCTTCGGCACCGCCGACCTGCACATGACGCTGAATCGCGCCGCCCGGCGAGCCGACCGCATCGCGATAGGCGTCGATGAAATCGGCGCCGCACAGGATGTAGTCAGGCGGGAAGCCGCCGTAGCGGATGCACGCGCGCCATGCGCGTTCCATCGCGTCGAGCACGCCTTCCGAGCTGTCTTCCACGCCGAGATCGGCGTAATTCTGCCACCACGCGTTGCTGGCCGCGATCGTGCCGACAGTGCCCGCGGTCGGGGACAGCGACACCAGGGCGTCAAGGCCCGGGATATCGAGGCTCGACTGCGAACCGTCACGGTGCAGCATCAGGTCGAAATTCTCGTCGAAGCCGAGCTTCAGGGTCTCGAGATTCTCTTCGAGCAGGTTCGTGAGCTGAACCTTCTCGTTGTCGCTCGGGGACTGGCCGCGCTCGTCGGTGAGGATGACGCCGTTCTGCGCCATTTCGTCTTCGTCGAGGCCGAAACCGTCATGCCACGAGCCCCACAGGAACTTCGCCTGGTTGACGGTGCGCTTACGGTTGTACGTGACCTGGCTGGAGCCGAAGTACGCCTGGAAGTTCGAATCGTTGCTAAATCGCAGCTGCTCTACGACATATTGCAAACCGCCGGTCCACTCCTTCTTGCCCTCGCCGAGCTTCTTGAGCAGCGGATGGGCGACATTGATCTGGTCCGTCGGGTCGTTCTTCAGGTAGAAGTCGAGGGCGAGTTTGCCCGCGTACGAAACCTGTTCTGCGGTGAAAGGCATTGTTGTGTCCTCAAAATGGTTAACGAAAACCGCTTTGAGGGGCATGACGCCTCGGACAATGCTACCGGGGAGCGGCCCCGGCGATCAGCTATCGGTCAAGGCGCGAATTTTGCATGCGTGCGCGCTCCTGTCAACACGAGTTGCGGGCGCGGATCAGTTCGTGATAACATTTGGGCATGCAAGAACTTACTGAACTCCCGTCTTCCCGCACTGCGGCCAAGGTTGCAGGCGCAAAACACTACTTCACCGGAAAGCCGTGCTCTAAGGGGCATCTGGCTCGGCGGCACCTCACCGGGACTTGCGTGGAGTGCGCCAAGGTGGCAGTCAAAGCGTGGGAAGCGCGCAACCCCGGTGAGTGGCGTAAGCGCGCCGCCGCTTACTACGCGAGGTACCCCGAGCGCGTGAAAGCGAACTCCGTGAAATCAGCGCGTAAGCGCATGGGTATCCCCGACGCACCTTACCTGAAGCCGTTGACCTGCGAACTCTGCGAGCGCGACACGACCGACGTGCAGATGCACCTCGACCACGACCACACTACCGGTGCGTTTCGCGGCTGGCTATGCAACCGCTGCAACTTAGGCTTGGGCAATCTCGGCGATACCGTCGCTGGCCTGGAGCGTGCGCTCGCGTACCTGCGGCGCGTCGGCAGTAGTTAGCTCCCACAGCACCCGCGCTACGCCGCCATTTCCGACGACATCTCGGATGCCCTTCAGCTTCACGCTGGACTCCGCCCAGCTCCCGCGAGGAGCTAAAGCCTTGACGCGGCGGAAGCCTGCAGCGCGCAACGACACGCCGCTCTCGTCGGCTTGGGTGTACGTGATGCAGCGCGTATAGCCCATCGCCTTCGCCGCTCGCCACACGGCGCCGTACAGCATGGAGTTTGCGTTCGGGGTGCCGTCCGTACATGTGCGGCTGACTTCGAGCGTAAACCCGTTGTCGAACGCTCGCGCCACGGGGCGCCCGGCCGTTGCGACACCGACGAGCGCGCCATCTTGCTCCAACCCTACGCCGAACTTCCAGCCGCGCGGCGGCTTATTGTGCCGATGGTGTTGGCTGACAAACTCGCTGGCTCGCGCCAGCGTGATCGGGACGATTCTCACGCGAAAAGCAAGCTGCGTAGGCCGAACACTGCCAACAGCAGGACTACAGTTAAGACCAGCATGGCGATGTCGACTTTATCTTGGGTGCTCATAGTTTCCTCAGTCCGCTTCCTATTTTCTCGTACTCGAAATGCGACAACGCGAGGCGCTGGCCGGGGCGCGTGTAGTCATCATTCGTCATCCGAAACGGGTTCGTGACTTCGCACAGCACCTCCCGGCATTCTTGCTCCAACCGAAGGCGATACCCGACCGGGCGGGGCGGCTTTGGCGTCTCCGCGGGGTCGTACTGCTTGAACCACTGCAGCAACGGCCCGGACATGGGCCGAATGTGCGCGCCGTTGCAGAACTGGCGCAGCGGAGCAACGCGCTCTTTCGCCCGGCGCTTCATCGCCGACTTCGGCGCTTTATGCTTCGGCGCTTTCGCACCGGCGTCGTGGAAATATCGCCGGCCGCCCTCCCACATATCGATGCCGGTCACGATGACCTGGCTCGCGCCGAGCGTCGCCGCGAGCGCAATAGCCTGCATGCCGGTGTTGCCGGCCATCGTCCAGTCGGGCAGCCGGTAGTCGGCCCAACTATGGCGGTTCACGATCGGCGCGCCGTACGGCCGGAGGATCTTCTCCATCGGCTCTTTCAGCAGGCAGTGGCGCTTGTCGACGTTGGTGACTAGATCGACTTTGAAGCGATCCTGCTTGAAGCCGTGTTCGTTGGCCGAAATCACGCAAGCTGGCGTCTCCTTGAGCAGTGGCAAGTCGCGCAGCACCGACGGGCCGCCGCCGATGACCAGAATCGGCTTGCCCTCCCAGCGGTGGAAAAGTTCAGTTACGAGGCGCTGCATTGTTCAGGACTCAGGTGACGCCATTTCAAACCGTGTGATCGCGCAGTGGCGTGAAGCGCGATGCGCGGCGCGACACCGGCGGTTTCAAGCAGCCACATATACGCGCCGAGAAACGTCGGCCCGTGATCTTGCACCCGCGCGCCGAAAACATCGTTGACTATGAGGTGCGCTGCTTCGTGCAGCGCAGTCGCGACGTTCTTGCCTTTGAGCGAGAAGCTAACTACCCGCTTCTCGACATCGCACCAAGGGTAGCTCTTGCCGGCATGCTGCCCGACACGCGGTGCCGCGATGCCGAACTGATCGCACGCCCAGCTTATCGCCGACCGGCACTCGGTGAGGGTGAGCTCGGCGCGGTTCCACGCTTTCCAAGAACCCTCCCAGCGATAGACTGCGTCTTGTTGCGGATCGCTTTCGCTGCGGCCCGCAACTTTTCGCGTCTTCGCAGGCACGCCGAGCACGCCATTACTCGAATGCGCCGTTGACGGCCTCGAGCATTGTCTTCGGCTGCTTGGAGCTGGAGCCCGAGGGCACCTTGTTGCCGCGCAGCGGCTGGTTCTTCGGCAACTGCTTGCCCGCCGCCTTCGCGGCAGCCGGAACCTGGTCGTATGCCGTTTTGAAGGCTTTCGCCCACTTCGCTGGCGGCAGATCCGGCAGCATGCTCTGGAGCATCCCCACCACGAGTCCCGCCTTGCGCCGGTATTCGGCAGGACCGTCCTTCGCGGCGAGCTGTTTGCCGAGCGTAGTCAGCGCAGCCTTGCCGGCCGCAGTGGCCTGAGCCTGCTGCTGGGCGCTTTGCTGCGTCGTCTGCTTGACCTGCCCGAGCTTCGTCTGCGCCGCGGCGCGGTTGCGCTGCTTGGCGATTTCGACCGCGCGCTCGGGCGTGATGAGCTTGTCGTTGACTTCCTTGAGCAAATCGGCGTGAGTCGCAAGGATATCCTGGCCCGGCATCGGCTCGCCGAGCAGCTCCGCGAGCGCTTTCATCTCGCCGCTCAGAATGTCCCACGCTTTTTGCAGCCCTTCGTAGGTGCCGCTGTTGTAATTGCTGGCGTACGTGAGCAGATGGCCGAACGTCTGTCCGTTCATGCCGGCGCCAGTGATCTCGCCGATGAGTTCGTTGTACTGCGTCTCGACGGTCTCGCGCGCGGATGTCTGCTCTTTGAGCTTGTCCACCACATGCTTGAAACGCTCGGCGGTCGACTGCAGCGTGCCGCGCGGGAGCGGATCGTTGACGGGATCGGTCTCTTTCGGTGATTTGGCGGCAGCTTTCGCAGCGGCCTCTTCTTCGGTCTCTTCCGCTTCTTCGCCTTCGGTGGCCTCTTCGGCTTCTTCGCCTTCGGGGGCTTCTTCGCCTTCCGGCGTTTCCTCGGCTTCTTCGCCCTCGGGGGCCTCCTCTTCGACGATCTCCTCTTCAGGGGCGTCGTCGGACGGGAGACCGGCGTTGATGGCGTCGAGCAGGCTTTCGCCTTCGTTCTCTTTGGGCATGGGTGGTTCTCGTCAGGGGTCGTTAGAGTGGGGGCGGCGCGCCTTGCGCAGCCGGATTGTTCACTGTGCCGTTCCCGACAGGCGGGGCCGCGCCGGGAAGTGCGGAAGTTGCCGGAGCACCGGGCATACCAGGCAACATCGGCGGCGCGGCGCCCGGTGCGAGTATGCTCTCCAAGGTGAGGCGGTCGTCAAGTCGTTTCAGCGTCTCACGCAAAATGTTTTTCAGCGTCTCAGCCATGCCGATGTCGCCGGTCTGTTCCGACAGGCGAATCTGGGGCACGAGTTCCATGATGAGCGGCAGGAGCGTCGCCCACGTTTCCTTGTCGGCTTGGGCGCGCGGCTTGCCGGTGGTGCCGGCCTCCACTTCCACTTCAACGAGCGTGAGCACGTCTTCAACGTCCATGCCTTCCGGCCAGAACGCGAACGGGCCGGCGAGGCGCTGCACGTCGCGCGCCGTCAGGCCCTGCACCGCAATTTCCAGCGTGTACTGGGCGAATTCGGTCAGCAGATCCTCTTCGGTATCGCGATCGGCGTTGGTGCGCGATGCGAACCCGGACTGCTGAATGTCTGCCTCGGTAGCCGTGTTGGCGCTCGATGAGCCCGAGGCTTGCGCTTCCTGGACACCGGTGACGACGTTCATGTCGTACAGGATATCCGTGGTCGCGAAAATGGCGGGATCGATGTTCGGCACGGGCTTCGCGGTCATGATGTCGTCCATCTTGACGCCGGGCGTCGTGGTGCGAATGCCGACCATCTCAAGCTCAGTGCTGCTCTCGAGCTTCTTGACCTGCTCGACGTCCATCTCGCTCGAGTTGAACACGATGCCGGGGATGGAGCGCTCGCGAGTCTTACGACCACTGGAGCGGCGCGAGCTGTACTCATCCTGCAGCTTCCACGTACGGTCGACGAGCGACTGCGGATGCCGCGCGCCATCAACTTCGAACAGCGCCAGTTGGAAAAACGGATAGTAGCGCGACGCAGCGTGTTCGGGCGGGTAAGGCTCGACCGCCCAGCGATCGATCCCGTCCACGAACGTCTTGACGTTCATGTCACGGTGGTCCCAGAACTCGACCACTTTCACGAATTTGACCGCAGAGTCTTTGCCGCCGGTGACGCCCGAGCCCTGGCCGACGTTGTCGGTGGCCTTGACGTAAGTGCCTTCCGGGATGGCGAGCTCCGGGGATGCGTAACCGTCCATCGGCTGCACGTTTTTCTGCGTCTCGCGCTGAACGTACTCGGCCGCGGTGCCCCACTGGGCGTCCTTGATGCGCGGAAAGCGCGCTTTTGCGCTGTCCTTCTCGATGTACAGGTCGTGCGACAGCCAATCGGCGTCGCGATAGTCAGCAAGCGTCGGCACGTCCAGGCTGACTTGCATGTCATCGGCGCGAATGAAATCGATGCACTGGCCGCGCTTTACCATCAGTTCGACGCGCTTTTCGAGCCCGGCGATCTGGAATTTCAGCTGCTCCAGCGTGAGCGCCTCGTCGGTGTCAGGCTGCAAGCCCGTCAGGTCGTCCTGCAACTTCTGGATGCGCTCCAGATTGTCGCGGGCGTCGGAAAGCTCTTTCTCGACGAGCGGATTTCGGCCCTGCTCGGAATAGATGTACGATTTGAACCAGCCTGGGCCGACGGAGAGCGAGGAGCGCAGTACGCGCTTCATAACGCGCTTCAAAGCGGCCTTCTTCCACGACTTGCTGATGACGATTTGCGCCGTTTCGGCGAACCGCGCGGCGTCTTCCTGCTCGAGCGGCTCGGCGCTCTGCGCCGCGGGCGGCGCGACCGGCATCGGAGGCGGAACGCCCGGCGGAACGCCCGGCGGGCCGGCGAAAGCGGTAGCAGGATCGGCCATCGGATCGGCCAAAGGTGGCGCCATCGGGTCGATTGGCGCTGCGAGAGGATCGACAGGCGCCGCGAGGGGGTCGACCGGCATTCCAGGCAGCGCGCCCATCGGCGGCATGACGGGGGCTTTCGGAGACGGCGGGGCGACGTGCGCCGCAGGGCGCGCGCTTACGTCCGGGTCTTTCGCATACAGGAAAGACGAAATGATGTCGATGAAGGCGCCGATGATGTTCGCATCGGAAGCCCATTTCGGATTCGAGTTGCCGGCGGCGTAACGCCGATCGCGCGCGTATCGGTGGCGCTGAGTCTTGTCAAACGCGCGGGCGGTGTCGTATTCCTTGACGGTCTTTTTGACCGCTTCGAGCTCGCCTTCCGGGATAGCGTCTTCGCCGTCGCCCATGCGAACGCCTTGGTCAACGGCGCCGGCCAGGCCAGCGGTCATCTGCTCGGGGGTAACACTCATTCGCGCATCCTATCAAGCCAGTCCGCGGTCTACAACAGCACGTACGATGCGAAAGAACGGTTCGTCGCCCCAATCGAGCAGCGCGGTGTTCACTGCAATAAGCACTATGCGGCAGTTTACCTCGCTGTAGTCGCCGCCCGCGATGCGCCGGTCTATGGCCGGCCCGTACGGATTGCGGGGGTCCCGCGACGACGCTTTCAGGTCGAACGGTAGCCCGGTGATTTCGCAAGTGCCGCGATCCAGCGCAGCTTTAACCCACTCTTTCGTGAGCGAGAACTTAACTCCGGTCGATACGGCCCGCTTCTTGGCGCGCGCCACCATATAGCCTGCGCGCACTCCGGTGTCCGTCTCGTAACGCTGTCTGAACTTCGCTCGAAATACCGGATCACTGCGCCTGCGCTTTTCGTCCATCTTTCGACACTCTTTACACCAGCACGCATCGCAATCGTAGAAATCCGCGTGTGGCGTCATCTCTTGGCAGTTGGTGCAAATCCGCGCCAGTGTTGTGAAATCCATGAAGCGGGGCCTCTATAATCCCAAGGTTTTATCGGGCCGTTGAACTGTACCAGCCGCGCATCTTTCGGCAGACCGTGATCGGCGCCGAGATCGCGAATAGAGTACAGGCCAGATTGACGACTCCAGACCGGCACTTTATCGGCCAGCTTGAAAGAGAGCCACGCCTGGTCCGATCCGCGGAACCCCGCGGCGCGTGCTTGCGCAACGGCCGCGTGAGGGTTCTTTATGAAATCGGTCCAAACCTTTGCATGTGCGCCCGGCGTGTATAGATAAAGGCCCCCGCCTATGCGGGTCTGCTTGCCCCAGTCGCGGAATGGCCGCCATCCCACGAATGGTTCGCTGCGGTCAACGATCGGCGTCAAATCATTCACGGGGACCATATCTATGTCACCGAGAAGCACCCTTTCGCTCAAGTATTCTTTAGCTTCGTCCGATTGCGCCCACAGCCGGCGATAGCAGGACGGGAAGCGATTGCCCTCGGGCGAGCGGATTTTGCCGGCGGCGAGCGCCGCAGGCGGCGTCTGAATTACCGTGACGTGCTCGCTGAACCCTTCGGTGTCGTCCGTGATGCAGACGAAGCGGTGCGGGATCGGCAGGTGCGCCTTAAACAGCTCACAAAGCCGGTTAACGTGCTTTGCTTGGAAGAAACGCGGCGGCGACGGGGCGCCGCGCGGCAGGACCGGCTTCGGCGGAGGCGGCAGCGTCTTTCCGGCGGCCAGCAGCATTTTAGCGCGCCGGCCGGATATCTGCAGGTCGTAACGCACTTGCGGCACGATAACAGGGCCGATGTTGCGAGTGCCGCGCGAGCCTTGAAGATGCGGGTCGTGCCACATCCATACGAGCACGTCAAGCATCGTCTAACAGCTTCGCTAGGAAGCTTCCCCCGCTACCAAAGTCGATTGCCTGGATGCCGTGCTTCGAGAGCCGGTTCGCCAAGCAGGTTGCGGTTGGGCCGCAGGCGAGAATCGCGATGTCCGGGCCGTTGCGCAGAAGCTGTTTGTGAAACCAGTCGATATCCGCGTATGCGCGCGTGCGTGGGCACTCTACGTGGTCGATCATTGCGGCGCCCGTTAGTGCGCGAAGCGCCCCGCTGGTCGGCTCGCACAAGATCGCTACGCGCTTGCCGGCCCACAGCTTCCGAAACTCGAGCGCGTATTCGCGCGTGCGAATCCACGGCGCGGAATCCGGGCGGCTGATGAGTGAGGAGTAGTACTCAACATCCGGCGAGAGCACCTGCTTGAAGCGCTCGCGGTGGCGCAGCATGGAGGCGTACTTGGGGCTCTCTTTGTTGTACGGCCAGATGCCGACGAGGCAGCGTTTATGTGGATTCGCTATAACCTCGTTCAGCTCGCGCGCCATCTTCCGATTAGCGGGCTCGCGGATGTACTCGTTGCCGGTCATCATCTTGAGCTCGCCGTCGCCGAACCGCGCGATACTTAAGCCCTGCTGAAGTTTCTTGAGCGTCGTCCACTCGTCGTGAACCTTGGGGTATTTGTCTACGCTCATAGCAGCTTCACGCTGCCGGTCATCGCCAGCCAACTGTCGATGCGCGCCGTGTGGGTGGCAGACAGCTCGAACGTAGCGGAACTAACTACTCGCGGCGGCTGGTACTTGGCTTCCACGCGGTTTCGCACCGCGTTCAGTCGGCCTGCGATTTCCGGGATCTTGCGCGCGTCCCACATGACTTGCAGAAAGCTGATGTACGCCATCGTGCCGCTGTCGAGAAGGTCCGTGACGATGTCGAGTTCCGCGCCTTCGACATTCAGCTTCATCCACGCGGTATCGCCGGGATAGATGTTGTCGCGCAGCCATTCGGCGGCGCTCACGAACGTGCAAGAAATGTGCGTTTCAGGGCGTCCGGGGCGCTTCCACAAGCTCGCACCTTGGCTGCCTGGATCGTACAACTCTGCCGCTTCGTCGCGGTCCCACAAGCCGTACGGCACGATCTGCGTACGCTGGTCCGCGAGTTTCGCGAGCATTTTCTGGTGTTCATGCACCGGCTCGAAGCAGACTATGCGGTCGAAATCCCAACGCTTCGCCGCGGCGAGCGTTTGGCCGGTGTGCGCGCCGACGTCGAGGAAAACTTTCATCAGAGAGCGTGGCCCCATGCCGCGCCGCGTTTTATGCGGCTTACCGCAGCTTGCCCTATCCCGTACGCCGCCGCAATGTCGTACTGGTTGAGCCCTCGATCAAGCGCAACACGAATGGCGCGGACTTTCGGTTCGTCCAGCTTCGCGCGACCGTTTGCAGCGCCTACCGGCGCCGTCCCGTGAATCTTTCGGTCCTGCTGGTTTTCGAGCACCGTACCGTAAGTCAAGTTCGACAGGCAGTTGTTAGACGAGACGCCGTCTCTATGGCGCACTTCGTGATCCTCAGGTGGCGGCCCGACAAACGCCAGCAGTACGAGCTGATGCACGCCGAACCATCGCGGTTTGGCGCCGCGCGTTGCGCGCAACTTTACCTGCAAATGCCCGTAGCGGCCCTTTTTACCTTTGAGCAAAACGCCGGCCTCGTTGTTGAGGACTACGCCGGTGTCCGACACCAAGTACCGCGGGAAGCCTGGAACGCTGCGGTACTCCATCACAGGACTCTATGCCAAGGTAGCGGCAGCGCCTCTTTCGGATCAGCGCGCAAAGTGCCGTACTTAGCCGTGATATCCCGCTTGCGTTTCTTGAACGCTTCGGGCGAGCGCGGTAACGTGTGCTCACTGGAATCCGGAACGGAGTGGCGCGTGTGAACGTGCAGTGGGAACTCGATCATAGCCGGCGCGCCGTTTGCGCGCTCCATCTCTTTCAAGAACGGTGTGCCGCCGCCGAGAACGCCGGAAAAGCGCGTATTGTAGCCGCCCGCCTTCCAGAACGCTTCGGGAGTGCAAAGGTAACTGTCGATGTGCGGGTGGATCCTCGCGAATGTGGCGTGCGGATTCACTTTGTCCTTCTTTCGCGTCTCGTCGGCCGCGCCGACACGGAAGCGCTCGAAGCGATACCACTTCGACGCATGCAACTGCGCAGCGCACGCGACTAGTTGCGCAGCGCTGTCCGGCGGCAGGACGTGGTCCGTGTCGACATGCAGCACCCACGGCGTCGTCGCCATCTTCGTACCGAGATTGCGGGCCATGCCGCGGTTCCACGGCACGTCTTTGTCGATGCGGTACAGTTGAATGAATCCCGGATCTGACAAGCGCGCCATGTTGTGATACGCATAGTCGCAAATTACGGGTTCCGCCGGCTCCGGGCTGCAGTCGTCCACGACGATAAAATCTATGGCGTACTGCGCATCTTCCGAGTACGTGTTCCACGTCTCTAGCTGCTTGCGCAGCATGTTCGGTTGCCGGTAATACGGCACTACCATCGTAATGAGCGCGCTCAACTAACTATTTCCCACAGCTTGTCCAGCGCCATCTGCTTGTGCCGGCATTTCGCCGCCATCAGCAGGTCGCTGAAATCTTCCCAGCGCAGCAGCCGACCGCAGGCGTTTTCATGCACCGCGAACACCTTCGCGATTGCGGTCTTCATCAGATCGCCGCCGTAGGTGAGCTCCTCTTCGAGCTTCTCGCCGGGGCGCAGGCCGGTCTCGATAATCGGCGACGTGACCGGAAATTCATCCTGCACTTTCAGCGCCATGTCGTACATATTGACCGGCGTGCCCATATCGAGTACGTACAAACCTGATCTGGGCAGGGTCGCCGCGCCGAGCGTGAGCTCGACCGCATCCGGGATCGACATGAAGTAGCGCGTGCAGCGCTTGTCGGTGAGCGTGATCGGCTTGCCTTGGGCAATCTGTTCGCGCCACAGAGGCAATACCGAGCCGCTTGAGTTCAGGACGTTGCCGAAGCGCACGGTCGTGAACTTGGTCGACGATCGAGTAGATAGAAGGTTGACGAAAAGCTCGCACGCGCGCTTCGTGGCGCCCATCACCGATGAGGGCTTCACGGCCTTGTCGCTCGAGATCAGCACGAACTGCTTGACACCGGCGCGGCTCGCCGCGTGCGCAAGCTCGATCGTGCCACCGACGTTGTTCTGGATCGCCTCGATGGGGTTTTGCTCGCAGAGCGGCACGTGCTTGTGCGCGGCGGCGTGGATCACGATGTCAACGCCTTCGCAGGCTGCGGCCATCGCCTTGCCGTCGGTGACGGAAGCGAGTACCGCCTTGAGGTACGTGCGCTTACCGCCCGCATCCAGTTTGTCGAAGCTGTGGTTTATGCGTCGGCCGTCAGCAGCTTCGTGCGTAGCGAGTTCTTTTTCTACCGCGTAAAGCGGCAGTTCGCTGTGCCCGACCATTCTCAATTCTTGAACCGAGAATCCGGCGAGCTTGCGGCAAATTTCCGAGCCGATGGAGCCGCCCGCGCCCGTGACGAGCACGACTTTGCCGGCGAAGTGGCTTTGTGGGTGGGTCATGTTTTCAACCTCGCGGCTTTGGTGCCGCTTGATGTTTGCAGCCTAACACTACTCGCGTTCGGATCGCTAGTCTCCACGAGGTACACTGCATAAACCGTGCCGTTCTTATTAATCCGCGGCGCGCCGCCCATGCCGGTCGGCGCATCGGCCGCGGCCACCAGGCATAGCTCGCGCACCGCAGCATTGTAGAACGTGCGCAGGCCGGAAAACTGCGTGGGGAAATCTGGCGGCGGCCCCGGCGACGTAAGCGGGTTGCGCAGCACGAGCGCCGTTGGCAGCGCGACCGGCTGCAGATATATCAGTGTGCTGGCAACAACCGCGGCCACCGACACTGCGCGCAGCACAATCGTGTTAGGGCTCGCGTGCCCTTCTCGAAGATATATCGTGGTCACGACCCGTCTACGTTCGTCGGCAGAATCGTGTTTACCGTGGTGCCGGCGATATCAGGCGAACCGGGCTTGTAAGCCGCTAGATAGTGCGCGGTGCCGGCGGGCGTATCGGTCGGCAGATTGTATGTGCCGTCGAGATTCGACTGCACTTCCCCGACATAGGCGTCGGTCAGCGTGCGAAAGCCTTGCACGATAGCGCCGGCCGATGGATTCGAGTCTTCGTCCAGACACTGCCCGCGAATGAACCGCGTGGTCTGCGTACCTTCGCCATCGCAGCTGTAGGGCTCGTACAAGTCCGGGAAATTCATGCCGCGCTGCGTAGCGCCATCCATGTTGACATCCGCGTTGCCGACTCGACAGCCGTACGACCACAGGGAGTACCAGCAGTTGCGGTCTTTCCGGGTCTTCGGACTGCGCTGCTGGTAACTCCATTTCGGTTCAGCCGCCGCATCCAGAAAACTCGGCTGCAAAGCGCCCGACCTGCTACTCCAGCCGCCGCCGGTGGCCCCCGCCGTGCCGAACCTCAGCTGAACGCCCACTACATCGCGTCCGCTAGCTCGTGGCGCGCGGCCAGCAGCTGTTTCTCCTGCGGCGTGCCGACGAGTGCGGTGTCGTGCGCAGGCACGATGGCGGCTTCGCCGTGCGTGATCTTTCGGCGCGCGTAGCTGCTCCGGAGGATATCCCGCGCCGTGTCTAGCATCGCGAGCGCATAGTTCAAGTCGGTCAGCGATCCGCCCACCGACATGACGCCGCTGCGATAGCACTTGATCTCAAGCGACGACACGACAGTGTCGCCGTGCAGATCATCCATGTTCGCCGGGCGGCCCACTATTCGTCTACCACCGCGTGAACGTCGACAACCGCGCTGTTCGCGGTGATGTTCCACGCAACTATCGCTTGGCCGCCCGCGGGGAGCACGATGCCGCGCGGGAACGTGTACACAATCGCCGCACCGACGAGCGCGGCCAACGAGAACCGGCGGAAAAAGTTAGCCGGCACCGTGGGAGCCGTGCCGAAGGCGACTGCACCCTGGGTAAGCCCGGTAGGGCGCCCTTCATCTTCGGCCAGGAACGCTACGCCGCCGGTGAGCGTCGGGGTGTTCGCCGAGCGGCCGAGACCGACCACGCACGCTGTCGCCGCGCCGTTGAAGTACCCCCACTCCATGAGCGCGGCTTCATTGGAGGCCGGGGACAGGAAACCGTGGGATGCGGCGGCGATCGTGGTAACGGTCGTGCGCTGCGCGAGTGAGTAAATTGCCATAAAACCTCAAAGGTCTGTGCGGAGCCAGATTTGCCCCACGGTAGGTGAAACAGGGTCGGCGGTCAAGTTCTCTACGCGAAACGATGTGGCCTGTTGGCCGCTGAAGTTCACCGCCGCCGTCGGCGCCGCAAGTTCGTCGAGCCGGATGGGGTCGGCTCCGCCGAGTTTGTGTCGGGAGGCGTGGACGAGAGGAGCGCTTGCCGCCTCTGCCGCCGCAGCAGCGCCCGTGGCGTCATACCGTGCGTCCCCGTCGGCTCGGGTGAGAACGTCGGTAGCACTGGCAACGCCGAGCGCTCGTTTGGCAAAAGCGTCGGGGCCGGTCTGTTCGACGAGACCCGCGGTTGCATTAAGTCCTGCGAGGGCGGTGAGGGTGGCGTCGACTGGCTGGCTTGCGGCTTGGGCTGCAGCGGCGGCGCCGATCGCATCGTACCGGGCATCCGCGTCCGCGCGCGTAGGGACGCTAGTAGACGCTGCGACGCCGAGCGCTCGTTTGGCGAAGGCGTCGGCACCGGTCTGCTCCACAAGACCGGCCGAAGAATCGAGACCAGCCACGGCGGTAAGCGTCGCGTCCAGCCCCTGATAGGCCGCATTACCCTCAGCCGCAGTGAGGTACTGAGGATGCGGATCGATAGCAGCTTCGTGCGCCGCCATCGACGCAATAGCTGCCCCAATCGCGTCATACAGTGCATCGGCTTCTGCCTCTGTCAGATAGATTGGGTGCGGATTGGCCTCCGCGACGTGTTCGACCACCGCTTCTGCGGCACCGGCGTCAATCGCCGCGACGAGCGTCGCCGATCCCGAGACGCTGCCTTCTATATCCGCCCACGTCACGGGCGTTCCGTCGCCGCCGGTGATCTGGCTCCAGCCGCCCGCAGTCTGGATGTACAGCTTATTGCCGCTCGAATCGACGTAAATCGACCCGACTAGCGCCTCCAAGTCGCCGGGCGCCCCGGAACCTACGTTCAAGCTCGGTGTGACGCCTTGAAGCGCGCCGGGGTTCGCAAACCACGTAATGCTGGGGAGCAGACTCATTCGCGCAGCCTAATAGAACGCTCGAATCAACGCCAGCGCAGCTTCGGCTTTTCCTGCTCCTGCCACTCGAGCCATTCGACAGAGCCGAACACCGGCCCTGGCGTGCGCGCGGAGCCCGCGGGCACCCGGCCGACCGGAAATTGATCCATCGCCCGGCCGATGAGGCCGCACACGTCCGCGGCGTCGTCGTAGCGTCCTGCGGGCAGCGCCACGAGCTGTTGCACAATGCGCCGGCTGTTGGCGGTGTCCCTGAAATGCACGGAGCCAGAGTGCCAGAGCTTCTCGCCCTGCGGCCCGCGAAGCATGCTCTCGCCGCCCGAGGCCGCGCGGCCTTGGAACGAGGCGCACTTCGCCAGTTTGTCGGCCATCGAAGTGATCGCGCGCCGGTCGCAGTAGATGTTTTCCTGCGCTTGGTTGCGCTGGCGCATGCGCAGGTTGAACAGCGGCCCCATCGCCTTGTCGATGACCCCGCCCTCATTGAACCACATCGTCGTCTTCCACTTCTTCATCATATCGATCGTCTGCTCGCAGGAGACGCCGGTGTTGCACTGCTTGCTCCACCAATCCACTTCCCACAAATCGCCCTGCGGATCGACGCCGAAGATGCCGAGCTCGGTGAAGTCGTTGCGCCCTTCCGTCACCGCGTAGTCGCCCGCTCCGACGTAGGCGAGATACGGCGGCTCGGTGCCAGGCTTGTAGAAATCGAACATTGATTCCGCGAACCTGTCGCTGCCTTGCGGCGTCGGGCGCTGCTGATAGAGGCTCGACCAGGTGCGCGCGGATTCCGAGCCCTGCGCGTGCTCGAACATCGCCCAGTGCTCGGGCGGGTAGTACTCGGGCCAGATGTACTCACCGATTCTGCGGCCCAGCGGATCATCGCTGCGCTCGCATTTCGCCGGGATATTGAGCACTTCCCAATCCAAGCCGTCCTTGCACCGGATAATCCCCGACCGGCCGTCGTAGTCTTCCGGCAGGATTCTTCCTGCGATGTCGTCCTCGTGCCAGCGTGTAAGCACCACGATTCCCCACGCATTCGGCAGCGAGCGAGTGAGCAGGTCATCCTTGTAGGCGTTGTAGCAGTCCTGGCGCTGCGTCTCGGAGTCGGCCTCCTTACGCCCGGAGAGCGGGTCGTCAATTATCCAGCCGTTCGCGCGGTTGCCGGTCAAACCGCCGGTCAAGCCCATCGCCAGCATGTTCGATTCGTTATCGAGCAGCCAGTCCTTCTTGGCGTTCTTGGCGAGCTTGCAGTCATCACCAAAAATGAGCCGGTAGTCTTCCTGCTCGACGATGAACTGCGCGCGTCCGCTCTGCCGCTCGGCGAGATCCCCTTGATAGGCGGTGAGCATGATGCGCGAGCCCGGGAACTTGCCCATGTACCACGTAGCGCCGACGCAGTCGACATAGAGCGACTTGGCGGCGCCGGGCGGTAGCATGATGATAGCCCGGCCCATTGGCTTCAACATCGTGCGCTGGATGCAGGAGAGGAGCACGGCGTGATGGCGCGCCATGAAGTTCTCTGCCGGTCCAAGCAGGTCTTCATCCGGGTACATCGGCGCGTTCGGCACCGTGGGCATCTGGATATTCAGGGCGAAGGAGTGCAGCGATTCCTGGCAGCGCTTGCGCCGGAGCAGCTCGCGCGCGACATCAGCTTTGCGAAGCATGGGTGGGTGAGTGAGCCGGCGCGGCTACGGCCGCGGGGGCCGGATTGGCGGGGGCGTCATTGCACGCTCACCACAGCATCCGATGCGAGCGCGGCCTGCAGGTCGGCCAGCGAGAGCGTGCGCGCCGACTCCGCATTCGCCGACACGTCTATCTCCACCGACTTCAATCGCGGCAGCGAGAACTCGGCGAGCGCCATGATCTGATCGAGATACACCTTCGGATTCTCCTGGTGCAGCGCGGCGAGGGCCGACTGGATCTGCGGCATCTCGAGCGCTAGCAACTGCGCCATCTGATGACGCATTCGCGCCTTGCTGACGTTGTTGATGCGCCCGAGCGTCATCGCACCCGGCGCGTCCGGCTTCACCAGGGACTTCTGCATGTGCTCCTCGGGCGGCATGTTGCCGAACTCATTGAGCTCGCCGCCGACCAGGTCGGAGAGTGTGGGCTTCGTCATGAACCTAAAATAGCGCGTCGGCTTGTTTTAGGTCAAGCCGAGCACGAAACACTAGAAACGGGATAACACGAAACCCTAGAAATAGGGTAATGGCGAGCGGCCAAGGACTCGAACCTCGTTTCGCGGCTTTGGAGGCCGCAGTCTTGCCCGGTAGACGAACCGCCCGTGTCCGCAGTGTAGCGATGTGGCCGATAAGGGGCAAGTATCGGCGCAAGCGGTACGCATCTAAGCGCGTACTTATACGCGTAAGTGCTTGAAAAATAAAAATTTTTACGCAAATCGGCATTCAGGCTCGCGCGTTTCAGATGACCACCCCCGGGCGGAGTCCCAAAAGGGGGCCCCTCGAGCGGGTGGGTGGGGGTGGGGTCGCAGCCTGGCGAGCGTGACGGCGCGCACGCTACTGCGCATAATCCTTATTATGTTATTCGTAACGCTATGATGCGCAAGGCTTTATTGCGTTGCAGCGTGGATGATAGCGCTATCAACAGTGATATGCGTCACGGTTCGCGTGTGCGCCTAAGTATGTACTTAGACGCGGGCGAGCCCATACGGGTGAAAGCGGGCTGGCGAACACGCGACCGGCGCTGAGGCACTAATCCGTGTTCGATTGTAAACCGTTTCACTTATACGAGGTTTACCGTCTAAGTCCGTTTCCTCTACTGTCGCGCCACTGTCTAGGCCGACTTATACGCGCTAACCCCTTGATCCTTGCGCGTTTCGCCCTTAAAATTCTCTTGCGCCTAATATCCTACATCTCTCTTCTTAAGAGAGAGAGAGAGAGAGAGAGAGTATATAATATAAGGGCCACCCAATCACAACCGCCCAAAACCCGAGGCAGGATTTGGAAACTTTCAGATGTAGCTGTACAGACTTGCATTTACTAGCGCACCCGTGCTCTAATGCATCCATGCGCTATCAAATACCCACAGATGCAGAGTGCGCCGACATCCTCACAGATGCGGAATTCCAAGCCTGCCCCACAGAGCGAGTCGTGATAGAGCGCGCTCGCGCTAAGGCCTGGGCCGACCACTGCGCTTCGGGCCCCTCCGGACAGCTGCGCGGACTGTCTCAAGGCTCGATAGGAGATTCCGTCCTGCTCGGCGGCTACACGCAATCGCGACAGGTGTCTTCTCTGGTCGCTTCCGTAAGCATCAGCGAGAGTGCGCAGTTTCGTTGCAGCCTAGAGCGATCACTGATAGACGGCGCAGTCACCGGCGTGCGCGTTACGCTGGTACGTTTCACCAAGTGACGCTCAACGTCACAAGTGACGCGCCGCGTCGCACACTGACAATTTTCGTCACCATGCACCGCACCAACTAACAAGCCCGCCCGCTGAATCACTGGCACGCCTATTGCAGTATCTTCACCAACGAACCCGCAACGAGGAATCAAGACAATGAGAACCCTTCACATCAACCAGCTACGCGCCATTGGCGCATGCTCAGAGCAAGTAGACCTTTTTCGCTCCCTGTTTGGCGAATCGGTCGACGTCACCGAGGCCCTGTGCGCGAAGCACTCCGGTAAATTCGATTGGCGTTTCGCCGCCAAACTACTTTCACCCCAAGGACAGGCGGAGTACAACCGCGTGACCGGCCTCGCGTGGGCGGAGTACA
>Ga0180063_1000009_pt1 | contig 42997 bp, 39 predicted proteins | sample EasRivT47_16_10D_FD_121776 | JGI IMG/M metagenome (GOLD analysis project Ga0180063, IMG submission 121776) | Soil microbial communities from meander-bound floodplain in the East River, Colorado, USA - East River metaG ERMLIBT47_16_10D | ecosystem: Environmental > Terrestrial > Soil > Floodplain ...
CCGGCGCCGAAGACGGAAACCGCGGCCGCCAGGGTGGCGATCGCCACCAGCGGGTCGAGCGCCGCCTGCACCAGCGGTCCCGCGCCGGGCTGGCCGCGCAACAGTCGTGTCCGGGTTTCGGGCGTCGCGTGCAAGGCCAGGGCAGGTTAGGCCAGCACGGTTCAACGCCGATGTCGCGCGCGGCGTTCCCGCGTAGGCTCACCGGACTAGCGTTTGGCCGGTGCGTCGTTCGAACTATTGCGTAATCAGTCTCGACTATATTGAGCGAGCCATGCCACCGACCACTACCGCAGAGAGCACCACCCCATCGCCGGCGCAACCTTCCTTTCCCTCGGGGGCCATCGCCCCCGCCGAGGGCAACGGCGACGGGCGCTCGGCGGCCACCGACTTCCTGCAGATCGAGTCGATCGTGCTCAACCTCGACGCCTCGCTGAGAGTGCACGCCCGCGCGCACTTCTTCAGCTGGACGCAGGGGCTGCTGCAAAGCCTCATTCGACACGAGCTGCTGATCTGCACGCTCTGCCTGGGCAAGCCGCCGGCGTTCCGCGCCGACGGCTTCTCCATGACGACGCCGGATCCGACCACGCTGTCCGACATCTTCCTGCGCGACACCTCGGTCGCGCCCGCGCTGCTCAAGGCCTGGGAAGAGCGGCGCTACCAGCCCTTGGTTATCGATCCTTCGGCTTCTCCTCTGGGCAGCGGAGCATTCACCCGCGAAATGGAACGGCTCGGCGGCACGCAGCTCCTGGTCCACGGCGTGCACGACGCCGACGGGCGCGCGCTCACGCTCTTCACCTTTGCCTGCCGCCGCGGCAGCGTCGGGCCGCGCCAGACCTACCTGGCGCAGCTGCTCGCGCCCGCGCTGCACGCTGCCTGGGTGCGCACGCAATTGCAGCGCACGCCGAGCTCGGCCGACAAGGCCTCCAGCCAGGGCGTGCTCACGGTGCGCGAGCTCGAGATCCTGAAGTGGATCTATCTCGGCAAGAGCAACTTCGAGATCGGCGCCATTCTCAAGATCAGCCCGCTTACGGTGAAGAACCACGTGCAGAAGATCCTGCGCAAGCTGAACGTCGTGAACCGCACCCAGGCGATCGGCAAGTCGCTCGAGCTGCGCATCCTGAATCCCTGAAAAAGGGGTCAGAAGCATTTTCCGGAAACGGGGCCTTGCGCCCCGTTTTCGTTTTTGCAATTCACCGACCGGTTTTGGCGACATTAGTCCGCACGGCCCATCGAGCGGACTAAACGGCGGGTCAGCACCGTAATACCCCGCATCTAGCATTCCCGGAGTCCTGCATATGAAAACGCTTTTGATCGGCCTTGCAATCGCCGGCGCTGCTGTCGCCGCCGAGCCGAATTCCTTCCACGGCAGCGCGGCGAGCGCGCCCCCGGCGCATGCCGCGCTGTATTCGTTCGTCGACGTCTACCGCCTCAGCGTCGCGCAGGCGCAGGCGCAGCCGGCCGAGCCGCGCTTCACGATCTCGCCGGCGCCGCAGCCCGACAAGTGGCTGCTGCTCCTCGCCGGCGTCGCGCTCGCCGGCTGGGTGGCGCACCGCCGCCTGGTGCATTCGCTTTGATGAAAAAGTTTCTCTTGATCGCGCTGCTCGCCGTGCCGGCAACGGGATGCGAAAAAGCCGTGGCCGAGCGCCCGGCGGCGCATCCCGCCGCCAAGGTGAACGGCACCGAGATCTCGATCCACGAGGTGCGCGCCGGGTCGGCCGCCGCCGCCGCCCAGGCGCTCGAGAAGGTGATCGACCGCGAGCTGCTGGTGCAGAAGGCGCTCGCCGAAAAGCTCGACCGCGACCCGCGGGTGCTCGACTCGATCGAGAACGCGCGCCGCCAGCTCCTCGCGCAGGCTTACCTCGAGCGCGCCGCGAGCGCCGCCGGGGGCGGCACGCGCGACGAAGTGCGCGCCTTCTACGCCGAGAACCCGGCGCTGTTCGCCGAGCGGCGCCTCTACCGGCTGCGCGAGCTCGTGGTGTCGGCGCCCGCCGAGATGATCGACGTGCTGCGCGCCGAGGCCGCCAAGGCGGCCGAGCTCGAGGACCTCGCCGCGTGGCTGCGCAGCCGCAACGCGAAGCACAGCGTCGACTCCCTGACGCAGCCCGCCGAGCAGCTGCCGCTTTCGTTCCTGCCGCGGCTCGCGCGCATGCAGCCGGGCGAGATCGCGGTGTTCGCGACGCCCCTCGGCGCCTCGGTGATCCAGCTGGTGCACGCCGAGGACGCGCCGCTCACCGAGCAGCAGGCGGCGCCGCTGATCGAGCAGTTCCTGGCGGGACGCCGGCGGCTCGAGCGGGCGGCGGCCGAGGTCAAAAGGCTGCGCGAGGCGGCCACGATCGAGTACGTAGGCGAATTCAAGAGGAGCAATTGATGAAACGCACTGTATTGGGCATTTTCATGACGGCCCTGGCCACGCTGGGCCTGGCGAGCGACAAGCTCGGCCCGGGCGACGTGGTCCGCGTCACCGTGTTCCAGCAGCCGGATCTCACCACCGACTCGCGCGTCAACGAGCGCGGCACGATCAGGCTGCCGCTGGTGGGCGAGGTCGAGGTCGCCGGGATGTCGCCCGGCGAAGCCGGCTCGCAGATCGCCGGCGAGCTCAAGCGCGGCCAGTTCCTGAAGAACCCGCAGGTGAGCGTGGCGCTCACCACGCTGCGCAGCCGCCAGGTCTCGGTGCTCGGCCTGGTGGCGCGCCCGGGCCGCTACGCCCTCGACGATACCAGCTCGAACCTGGCCGACGTGATCGCCGCCGCGGGCGGCATCGCCGCCACCGGGTCCGACACGGTCAGCGTGCTGCGCGACGGAGCCGAGCACAAGGTCGACGTGCTGGCGAAGCCGTTCCCGCTCCAGGGCGGCGACACGGTCAACGTCGAGCGCGCGCCGCTGTTCTACATCTACGGCGAAGTGACGCGCTCGGGCGCCTACCGCCTCGAGCCGAACATGACCGTGATGCAGGCCATCGCCGCCGGCGGCGGCATCACGCCGCGCGGCAGCGACCGCCGGCTGAAGCTGCGCCGCCCCGACGCCGGGGGCAAGCTCCTCGAGACCGACGCCAAGCTGCAGGACCGGGTGCGCGCCGACGACGTGATCATCGTTAAAGAGTCCCTGTTCTAGGGAGGAAGGCAGACCATGGATTTCAACCAGTTCCTGTTGGCCCTGCGCGCGCGGCGCAAGGCGTTCCTGATGGTGCTCGCGGCGACGATCGTCACCGCGCTCGCCGCGGCCCTGATCGTGCCGAAGAAGTACGTCGCCGGCACGACCCTGCTGCTCGATACGCGCGACGAGCAGACGATGTCGCCCACGCGCATGTCCGCGCGCGAGCGGGCCGGCTACATGTCCACGCAGACCGATCTCATCCAGAGCGGCCGCGTCGCCGGCCAGGTGGCGCGCGAGCTCAAGCTCGCGCACAAGCCCGGCGTGCGCGAGGCCTTCGAGCGCGATACCGGCGGCGCCGGCACGATCGAGGACTGGATCGCCGCCGGCCTGATCGAGAAGCTCAAGGTCGAGACCACCGCCGGCAACATCATCACCATCAGCTACGCCTCGAGCGACCCGCGCGAGGCCGCGGCGCTCGCCAACGCCTTCGCCAAGGCGTATCTCGATATCTCGCTCGCGCTGCGCACCGAGCCGACGCGCGAGGCGGCGGCGTGGTTCGAGGGCCAGATGAAGGAGCTGCGCGCCCAGGTCGGCCAGGCGCAGACCAAGCTGGTGAGCTTCCAGAAGGCGAAAGGCATCACCTATGCCGACGAGCGCGCCGACGGCGAGGGCGCGCGGCTCGCCGAGCTCTCGACCCAGTACCTGGCGGCGAGGAACGCGACCTACGACGCGCAAACGCGCTTCAAGCAGGCCCAGGAGATGATCGCCACCAGCGACACCATCCCCGAGGTGCTCTCCAGCACCCACATTGCCGCCCTGAAGGCGGACCTGGCGCGCGCCGAGGCGCGCATCGAGCAGATGAGCAACGATCTCGGGCCGAACCATCCCGCGCACCAGCGCAGCGTGGCCGAGATCCAGGGCATGAAGGAGAAGCTCGCGACCGAGGCGCAGAAGATCGTCGCCTCGCTCGGCAACGCCGCCCAGCAGGCGCAGAAGCGCGAGGAGGAGCTGAAGAGCGCCCTCGCCAGCCAGCAGGAGCGTGTCAACGCGATGAAGGACTTCCGCGTCGACCTCGCGGCGATGACGCGCGACGTGGAGAACGCGCAGCGCTCCTACGACGCGGTGCTGGCGCGCTACATGACCAACAAGATCGAGAGCCGCGCCAACAGCACCAACGTTGCGCTGCTCACCCCGGCGATCGAGCCGCTCAAGCCCGCGCAACCGAAGGTCGGCCTGATCAGCGGCCTCGCCGTGGTGCTCGGCGCGCTGCTCGCGAGCGCCGTGGTGTACGTGCTCGAGACGCTCGACCGCCGCGTGCGTTCGCGCGCCGACCTCGAGACGCGTCTCGCCGTGCCGTCGCTCGGCCGGCTTTCCCGCTGGCAGCCGACGGGCGGCAGGCTGCTTGCGGCGCCCTCATTTTCCAACCCGGGCGCTGCCCGCGCCCTTCCCCATCCCTGGTGATAACCCATGCTCGCGAAATCAACTGACAACGTACTGCCGATCGAAGGCGCGTCGCCGAGTCGTGCAATGAGCGCCGGGCGACACCTCGGCGCCATCCTGATCGACGAAGGCAAGCTCACGTCCTCCGACGCCGAGCAGGTGCTCAAGCGCCAGCGCGAGCTCGGCTGGCGCTTCGGCGAGGCGGCGATCGAGCTGAACCTGATCACCGACTCCGACCTGCGCCAGGCGCTCGCCAAGCAATACGAGTTTCCGTACCTCGTGTCCGGACCGGAGGGCGTAGCCAAGGAGCTGATCGCCGCCTGGGATCCGTTCCACCCGGTGGTGGAGGAGCTGCGCGGGGTGCGTACCCAGCTCCTCATCCGCTGGTTCAACCCGGGCGCCGGGCGCCGCACGCTCGCCATCGCGAGCCCGGGCGCGCGCGAGGGCCGCAGCTTCGTCGCCGCCAACCTGGCGGTGGTGTTCTCGCAGCTCGGCCAGAGGACGCTCGTCATCGACGCCGACTTCCGCGCGCCGCGCCAGCAGGGCATCTTCAACGTGTCCGACCGCTACGGCCTGTCGTCCGCGCTTTCCGGCCGCTCGGACCTGAGCGCCGCCGCGCTGGTCGCCGGGCTCACCGGGCTCGCCGTGCTGCCCGCCGGCCCGCTGCCGCCGAACCCCCTGGAGCTGCTCTCGCGCGGCGTTTTCGCCGCGCTCCTCGCCAAGGCGCAGGCCGAGTACGACGTGGTGCTGATCGACACGCCGCCCGCGAACGAGTACTCCGACGCGTCGGCGATCGCCTTCCGCGCCGGCGACGCGCTGCTCGTCTCGCGCAAGGACCATACGCGCCTCGCGGACACCGAGCGCGCGATGCGGGAGCTGTCCGACGCCAGCGCGCGCATCGTCGGCACGTTGATGAACGCGTACTGAACGTGAAACGCAAGCTGCTGCTCGCCGCCGCGGTGCTGCTGCTCGGCGCGGCGGGCTCCAGGCTGCCGGCCAGCTCCAGCGATCACGGGGAGAGCGCGATGCTGACTTTCAAGTCCGGTAAAGGCGGATCCTGACCATGGCCACCGCGTCTCCTGCGCTGCGGCGCGAAGCGGCCCCGGCAGGACGGCTCTGGCCGCTGGTCGCGGCCGGCCTCATCGTCTTCGGCGCGGCCTGCGGCTACGCCATCGCCTTCGGCGAGGTCGCCGCGTTCACCATCACGCTGTCGCTGGTCGCGGCGATCGCGGTGCTGTTCGACTTCCGCATCGGCGCGCTGCTGCTGATCCTGTTCCTCGGCCTGGGCTCGACGAGCTTCATGCCGCGCGGGGTGATGGGGATCCCCGCGCTCAACCCGTGGAACATCCTGATCGTCGCCACGTTCGTGTCCTACGCGCTGCGCGGCCGGCTGGCGGTTCTCGCGCCGCCGCCGCTCGTCTGGCTGGTCGTGGTGCCGATGCTGCTCGCCGGCCTGCTCGGCATCCCCAACGTGCAGCACATTCATCCGAGCTTCTTCGAGGCGGAGCACCCGCTGTTCCTCAACGAGTTCGGCTACTTCCGCGAGCTCGCGGTGCGGCCGCTGCTGATTCCCGTGATGGCGGTCCTGGTGGGCGCCGCGGTGGCGCGCTCGCAGAAGCCCGAGCGCTTCCTCGCCGTGCTGCTGCCCTCGGTGTGGATCCTCGCCCTGATCGAGTTCTGGTTCATCTTCTCCGCCGGGATGAAGTTCAGCCAGCTCGCCAGCCCCTCGCTGCGCGGGTTCTACAACGATCTCGGCGTGCACGCCAACGACCTCGGGCGCATCTTCGCGGTGGCCTACGCGCTGATTCTGTTCTCCTGGTGGGAGGCGAAGGACCCGAAGTACAAGGCCGCTGCCTTCATCACGCTCGGCGTGGCCGCGTTCGCGATGGTGCTCACTTTCTCGCGCGCCGGAATGCTCGCCTTCTTCCTCGCCAACGGCCTGTTCCTGCTGTGGAAATTCAACGCGCGCAGCGTCGCGCTGGCGCTCGTCGCCGGCGCCATCTCGATGGCGCTCGCACCGGCGTACCTGTGGAACCGCATTACCTTTGGCTGGAGCGCCAACGCGAACACGGTGAGCGCCAACCGCATCGAGGAGATCTGGCTGCCGCTCCTGCCCGAGCTCTGGAACAGCCCGGTATGGGGCAACGGCATCGGCAGCGTGATGTGGTCCGAGCCGCTGCTGAACGGCTCGATGATGGCCGTCAGCCACCCGCACAACGCCTACCTCGAAGCGTTCTACGACATGGGGCTGATCGGGCTGGTGCTGCTCATGCTCTACTACTGGCACGTGTGGCGCGGCTTCCGCGCCCTCGGCGGCAACGCCTATCTCAGCCCGGAGCTGCGGGGCTTTTTCCAGGGCGCGACCGCGGCGCTGCTTTCCTTCTTCGTCACTGGCATCTCGGGCAGCAGCCTGCGGCCGGATTCGGAATTCGGCTACCTGTGGCTCGCCATCGGCATGATGTACGGCATGCTCGCGCGCAGGCCGGCGAGCTGATCCGGGTGTTGTCTGTTTGCTTCGTGGCGCCGCACGCCTGGCCGGTGCTGTCGCGAGATCGGCGGCTGCCGATCGTGGGCGGCGCCGAGGTGCAGCAGGCGATCCTCGCGCGGCTGCTCGCCGCGCGCGGCCACCGCGTCTCGATGGTGTGCCTGGACTTCGGGCAGCCGGACCGGGCCGAGGTCGACGGCATCACGGTGCACAAGGCGTTCAGGCCCGAGGCCGGCGCGCCCCTCATCCGGTTCATCCATCCGCGCATCAGCTCGATGTGGCGGGCGCTGCGCGCTGCCGATGCCGACTTCTACTACTACCGCTCGGCGTCGATGTGGGTCTGGCTGGTGGCGGAGTTCTGCCGCCGGCACGGCCGCCGCGCGATCTACGCCGGCGCGTCGGACAAGGACTTCGTCCCCGGCCAGGGCGGCCAGATCCGCTACGCGCGCGACCGCTACCTCTTCCAGCGCGGCCTCGCCGGCGTCGATCTCATCGTGGCGCAGAACGAGCGCCAGCGCGCCACCTGCCGCGCGACCTACGGCCGCGACGCGGTGGTCATTCCGAGCTGCTACGAGCTTCCCAAAGAAGAGACTTCAATCATCCGCGATCGAGTGTTGTGGGTGGGAACCCTCCACGCGAACAAGCGGCCAGAGATCCTGCTCGAGCTCGCCGCGCGGCTGCCGCAGCGGCGCTTCGTGATGATCGGCGGCGCGGGACCCGAGCGCGCGTTCTACGAGCGCATCAAGAGCGAAGCGGCGAAGGTCCCGAACGTCGAGTTCAAGGGCTTCCTGCCGCTCGCGGAGGTCGAGCCCTGGTTCGACCGCGCCGCGGTGCTGGTGAACACCTCGCTCTACGAGGGCATGCCGAACACCTTTCTCCAGGCCTGGGCGCGCGGCGTGCCCACCGTCGCCACGGTCGATGTGGGGGCGCCGGTGCACAGGATCGCTCCGGACGTCGACGCGCTCGCGGAGGAGGTTGAAAACGCCTTCGACAACCCTGCGCTCGGCGCCGTCTGCCGCGAGTACTTCGAGCGCAGCCACTCCAGCCGCCGCGTCCTCGAGCGCTACGAGGGCCTGCTCGCGGAGCTCGCGGCATGAGCAGCGCCGCCAGGGCGATCGCCGCGCACGGGCTGAAGCGCCGCGCCCTGTCGCTCGGCGCGGTGAAGGCGTTCGACCACGCGCTGCAATTTCTGCTGCCCGTGGTGCTGGTGCGCGCCCTGGACACCGCCACCTTCGGCGAGTACCGGCTGCTGTGGCTCGCGGTCGGCACCGTGATGGCGGTGGCGACGCTCAACATGTGCGGGTCGCTTTACTTCTTCCTGCCGCGGTCGGACGCGCAGAAGAAGCGGCTCTACATCCACCACACGCTCGTGTTCCTCGCGCTCTCCGGCCTGATCTGCGGCCTCGCGGTCAGCCCCTGGAACCCGCTGCTTCCGGCGCCGCTCGGCCCGCTCGGCGAATACGGCGCGATGGTGCCGGCCTTCGTGACGCTGTGGGTCATGGCGATCCTGCTCGACTACCTGCCGACGATCGACGAGCGGATCGGCTGGCAGGCCTGGGCCACGCTCACCGTCTCGGCGCTGCGCGCGGTCCTGGTGGCGACGGCCGCGCTGGCGAGCGGCGAGCTGCGCGTGATCCTCTGGCTCCTGCTCGCGGTCGTGGCGGTCAAGCTGGCGGTCCTGCTCTACTACATCGCGCGCCACCACGGGCTCGGCCGTCCCTGGTTCGAGCGCGCGGCGTTCTCGCGCCAGGTCGCCCAGTCGGCGCCGTTCGGGATCTCGAACACGCTGTTCTCGCTGCGCGCGCAGGCCGACCAGTGGGTCGCGGCGAGCCTGTTCGCGCTGTCGAGCTTCGCCGCGTTCTCGATCGCCGGGATCGTCGGCCAGGTGGTGCACATCTTCCGCCACTCGGTGATGGAGGCCTTCATGCCGGCGATGAGCCGCATGCAGGCGGCCGGCGACGTGCGCGGCATGATGGAGATGAACCGGCGCGCCAACGTCATCGTCGGGCTCGCGTTGTTTCCGATCCTCGCGGCGGCGTTCGCCTTCGCCGACGAGGCCGTGACCATCGTCTACACCGCCTCCTACCTCGAGGCGGCGCCGGTGATGCGGCTCTATGTCATCGGCATGGCGGTGATGGTGATCGAGGTCGGCAGCATCCTCCTGCTCCTGGAGCAGGGGCCGTTCGCGGTGAAAGTCTACGCCGCGGCGCTCGCCGCGTCGGTCGCCGCCAGCATCGCCGCGGCGCAGGTTTTCGGGCTCACCGGCGCCGCGGCCGGCAGCGTGGCTGCGATCTTCCTCGACCGCGCGCTCACCCTGCGGCGCATCGCGCGCCTCACCGGCATCCCGCTCGCGCGGATGCAGGACTGGCGCGGGCTCGGCTGGTCCCTCGGTACCGCGGCGCTCGCCGCCGCGCTCGCCTGGACTGTTTCTCCGGAAGGAAGCGTTCTTGTCCGCCTCGTGGCCGGCATGCTCGTCCTGATGGCGGCTTATGCGGCCATGAACTACCGCAGGTTCCTGCGATGAGGCTGCTCTTCGTCACAGGGTCTCTCGTGCATGGCGGCGCGGAGCGCCACACCATCACGCTCAGCAACCGGCTCGCCGAGCGCGGCCACGAATGCCATCTGGCTTACGTCAAGAACGACCCGAGCCAGCTCGAGCGGCTGCGCGGCGCGGCCAGCGTCCATTGCCTCGAGGCAGGAAGTTACCTCGACCGGGGAGCGCTCGAGACGCTGACCGCCCGGATTCGCGACTTGAACCCCTCGGTCGTCGTGGCCGTCAATGCCTACGCGCTGCTCTACGCCCGGCTGGCGTTGCGCCGCGCCGGCGTGGCCGCGCCGCTGGTGGTCACCTGGCACACCACGCTGCTGCGCAACGCGAAAGAGTGGCTGCAGATGCTCTATTACCGGCCGTTCTTCTGGAGCGCCGATCGCCTGGTGTTCGTGTGCGAGGCGCAGCGCCGCTACTGGGTGCGGCGCCTGGTCACCGGCCGCGCCAACGAGGTCATCTACAACGGCGTCGACACCGATACGTGGGTATACCGGGAAGTGGAGCGCGTAGCGCTTCGCCGGGTCCTGGGCTATTCCGAGGGCGATTTCGTGGTCGGCATGTCGGCGGTGCTGCGCGCGGAGAAAAACCCGGTGCAGCTCGTGTCGGCCGTCGCCCAGCTGCGCGCCTGGGGCATCCCGGCGCGGGCGCTCTACATCGGCGACGGCCCGCTGCGCGGCGCAGTCGAGGCCGCCGCGCGCCGCCTGGGAGTCGCGGGCGAGGTGACGATCACCGGCCTGCAGCAGGACGTGCGGCCGCTGCTCGCCGCGTGCGACGCAGTGGCGCTGTGCAGCACCGCGGTCGAGACCTTCTCGCTCGCGGCGCTCGAGGCGCTCGCGCTCGGCAGGCCGGTGGTGCATTCCGCGGTCGGCGGCGCCGCCGAGATGATCCGGCCCGGCGCGAACGGCTACCTGTTTCGCGTGAACGACGACGGCGCGCTGGCCGAGCGCCTGGCTTTACTTGCCGACGCCGAGCGCCGCAGCCGGATGGGCGCCGCCGCGCGCAACAGCGCAGCGGCGCGCTTTTCCGAGCACTCGATGATCGAGCGCTACGAAAAGCTGTTTCTCGAACTCGAACTTGCAAGGAGCAAACGTGAAAACCTACGCAGACCTGCAGGAGCACATTAGCAGCCGCCCGCGCACGTGGCTGGTCACGGGAGCGGCCGGATTCATCGGCTCGAACCTGGTCCGGGAATTATTGCGTTTACGGCAAAACGTGGTCGGCCTGGATAACTTTTCCACCGGCAAGCGGGAAAACCTCGATGAAAGAATGCATTTCATCGAAGGAGATATCCGCTCGCTCGAGACCTGCCGGGCGGCATGCAAGGGCGTGGACGTCGTCCTGCACCAGGCCGCGCTCGGCAGCGTGCCGCGCTCGATCGAGCGTCCGCTCACCACGCACGACAACAACGTGAACGGTTTCCTCAACATGCTGGTGGCGGCGCGCGACGCGGGCATCCCGCGCCTCGTGTTCGCGAGCTCGAGCGCGGTGTTCGGCGACGACCCGGCGCTGCCCAAGGTCGAGGAGCGCATCGGCCGCGCCGCGTCCCCGTACGGCCTGTCCAAGCACATCAACGAGCTGTACGCCGGCGTGTTCGAGGCCTGCTACGGCTTCGAGTGGGTGGGGCTGCGCTATTTCAACGTCTTCGGCCCGCGCCAGGACCCCGACGGCCCCTACGCCTCGGTGATCCCGGCCTGGATCGGCGCGCTGCTGCGCGGCCAGAGCGCCTACATCAACGGCGACGGCACCTGCGCGCGCGACTTCTGCCACGTCGACAACGTGGTGCAGATGAACCTGCGCGCCGCACTGACCACAAATAAGGCCGCGGTCAACCAGGCCTACAACGTCGCCCACGGCGAGATGACGTCGCTCACCGGGCTGTTCGAGGTCGTCCGCAGCGCGCTCGGCAGGCGCCGGCCGCACCTGAAGACGGTGCGCGCGGTGTACCGCGAGCCGCGGCGCGGCGACATGCACCTGTCGAAGGCCGACATCGGGAAGGCGCAGCGCCTGCTCGGCTACGAGCCGACCGTGCGCCTGATGGACGGCCTGGAGAGCACCATGGATTGGTACATCGCGAGCCTTTCGCCGGCCGAGCCGAGGAGAGTGGTCAATGTCTGAAGCGCTTTTGCAGGCAAAAGAGAATTCAGCAGAAGAACAAGCCGCAACCCTGCCGAGCGTCGCGGTGGTCGGCCTGGGCTATGTCGGCCTGCCGGTGGCGGTGGAGTTCGGCAAGCGCCGCCCGACGATCGGCTACGACCTCTCCAGGCGCCGCATCGAGAACCTCAAGCACAAGGTCGACGTCACCGGCGAGGTCTCGACCGCCGAGCTGATCGAGGCCAGGAACCTGGTGGCGACGGCGTCCCCGGCCGAGCTGCAGCAGGCCGACTTCATCATCGTCGCGGTGCCGACGCCGATCAACGCCGCGCGCCAGCCCGACCTGCGGCCGCTCGAGTCGGCGAGCGAGACCGTCGGCCGCCACATGAAGGCCGGCGCCACGGTGATCTACGAATCGACCGTCTATCCCGGCTGCACCGAGGAAGTGTGCGTGCCGATCCTGGAGAAGAGCTCGGGCATGCGCTGGGGCCAGGACTTCCACGTCGGCTACTCGCCCGAGAGGATCAACCCCGGGGATCAAGAACACAGATTCGTGAAAATAAGAAAGATCGTTTCCGGCGACGACGCCGACACGCTCGAAAGAGTCGCCGCCCTCTACGGCTCGGTGGTCGAGGCGGGCGTGTACCGCGCGCCGTCGATCCGCGTGGCCGAGGCGGCCAAGGTGATCGAGAACACGCAGCGCGACCTGAACATCGCCTTCGTCAACGAGCTCGCGATCATCTTCGAGAAGCTCGGCATCGACACCCACGAGGTGCTGAAGGCGGCGGGCACGAAGTGGAACTTCCTGCCGTTCCGGCCCGGCCTGGTCGGCGGCCACTGCATCGGCGTCGACCCGTACTACCTCACGCACAAGGCCGAGCTCGCCGGCTACCACCCCGAGGTGATCCTCGCCGGGCGGCGCATCAACGACGGCATGGGCAGCCATATCGCGCGCAAGACCGTGCAGCAGATGATCCATGCCGGCCGCAACATCAAGGGCGCGCGCGTCAACGTGCTCGGCCTCGCGTTCAAGGAGAACGTGCCCGACATCCGCAACTCGAAGGTCGTCGACATCATCCGCGAGCTGCACGAGTTCGGCGTCGAGACCTTCGTGCACGACCCGCTCGCCGCAGCCGAGGACGCGCTGCACGAGTACGGCCTGCGGCTCACCGACTGGGACAGCCTGCCGGCGGCCGACGCGCTGATCGTTGCCGTGGCGCACCGACAGTTCCTGGAAATTCCAAATGCTCAAATCCTGCGGAAGATCGTGCGCCGCGGCTGCCTGATCGACGTCAAGTGCGCGCTGGACGCCGAGGCGTTCCGCCGCGAGGGGCTGACGGTTTGGCGGCTGTAGCGCCGGTTTCGAGTTTCATTCCGAAAAAACTCCGGGTCGGCCTGTTTGCGGATTCGCCGCTGCAGCCGCGCTGGGTGGTCGAGGCCTTCGCCAAGGTCGCGGCCTCGGATTTCGCCGAGATCGTCGTCATGGGGACGGTGGGGGAGGCGAAGTCCGCCGGCCAGCCCTGGCTATGGAAGCTCTATGGCGCGCTCGACCGGCGGCTCTTCCGCGCCGGCAATCCGGACGAGCCCCTCGAGCTCACGAAATATCTGACGACGAAAAGCCCAGCAGATGCCATTCCCTATCTCCAGCACGATCTCGACGTCGCCTTCGCCCTGGACGATTTCGACGACCGCGTGCTCGACGGCGTGGCGCGCTACGGCGTGTGGCGTCTGCATGCCGACGGGGCGCGCGAGGTGGTCGAGGGCGCGCCGCTGACCGGCTCGAGCCTGCAGGTCAGGCTCGCGCCGGGCGCGGAGCCGAGGCTCGCCTACCAGTCGTGGTCGCGCACCTGCCCGTTCTCGGTGGCGCGCAACCGCGACCCGCTCCTCGCCAAGACGAGCGAGTTCGCATGGCGCGCGTTGCGCGAGGCGCACCGCTCGGGCCTCGCCTGGCTCGAGCAGTGCAAGTCGTTGCGCGGGGGGGCCGAAAGGCGCGGCGCGTCGCTCGCGCCGATCCTGAGGAACATCGTTTCCCGGGGATTCGAAAGAGCCTTCCAGCGCGAGCAGTGGTTCCTGGCCTTCAGATGGAATCATTCGAGCCAGCCGATCCCGCCGGACCTGGAAGGCTTCACGCGGATCGTGCCGCCGGCGGACCGCACCTGGGCCGACCCGTTCATCGTCGAGCGCGGCGGGCGCCACTTCATTTTCTTCGAGGAGCTGCCGTTCGCCGCGCGCAAGGCGCACATCTCGGTGATCGAGATCGGCCGCGACGGCCGCTGGTCCGCGCCGCAGCGGGTGCTCGAGCGCGACCATCACCTGTCGTACCCGTTCATGCTCGAGCACGACGGGCGCCTGTACATGATCCCGGAGACGGCGCAGAAGGGCACCGTCGAGCTCCACCGCTGCGAGGAATTCCCGCTGCGCTGGCGGCTGGAGAAGGTCCTGCTCGAAGGCGTGCGCCTGGTCGACGCGACCCTGCATCGCGGCGCCGAGCGCTGGTGGATGTTCGCGAACGGCGCCGCCGGCGCGAGCCGGGTGTTCGACGACGAGCTGCACCTCTTCCATGCAGAGAATTTGCTCGGCGAATGGCGGCCGCACGCGCGCAACCCGGTGAAGTCCGACGCGCGCTGCGCGCGGCCCGCCGGCCGGCTCTACTGGCGCGGCGGCCAGCTTTACCGCCCGGCGCAGATCTGCGCGCCGGTCTACGGGGCGGGGCTCTCGATCAACCGCGTGCTGCGGCTCACGCCGCAGGAGTATGCCGAGCGCCAGGTCGAGCGCGTGCTGCCCGAGCGCGGCCGCGGCCTGCTCGGGCTGCACACCCTCAACCGCGCCGGCGGGCTCACCGTGGTTGACGCCTTTACCCGACGGCGCCGCTTTGCCTAGCCGCGCCTAGCTGCGCATTCACGCAGCCTCGCAATAATCAGCGCATGAAAGCGGGACGCGCGGCGTAGCGTGGGCGCCATTGCCGGATGGGTGGCGGGGCGCGACGCGCCCGACGAAGCCGCGCTGTTGCCGGCGCTGGAGGCGCTCGGCCATCGCGGCGCCTGCGGCGAGGGCCTGTGCGCGGTGCGCACGGAGAGCGGAAAGCGCGTCGTGCTGGGCCAGCCGTACTTCGACGAGAGCGCGGGGATCGCGGTGGCGCTCGACGGCGCGATCGCCAACCGCGCCGAGCTCAAGGCCCAGCTCGCAGTGCGGGGTCATGTCTTCAAGGAAGATTCTCCTGCGGAGACGCTGGCGCGTGCCTACGCGCACTGGGACAAGGACGTGGTGCACCACCTGCGCGGCGCCTTCGCCTTCGCCCTCTGGGACGCCGGCAAGGAGCGCCTGATGCTCGCGCGCGACCGCCTCGGCGAGAAGCCGCTGTACCTGTGCGAGCAGGGGACCCTTTACTTCGCTTCCCAGGTGAAGGCGCTTCTCGCCATGCCCGGAATCGATGCAAAGGCCGACCCCGAGGCGGTGCGCGACTATCTCGCCTACCGCTACGTGCCCGGGCCGCGCACGCTCGTGCGCGGCATTCGCAAGCTCGCGCCGGGCACTTATGCGCTGTGGCAATTCGGCCGCGTGCGCGAGGTGCGCTACTGGACGCCGCCCGACAGGAATCCGCACGCCCGTGAGCCCGACGCAGAGCCCATTGCCGGGTTTACGGAAAAACTGGAAGAAGCAGTCAAGCTGCGCTCGCCGGCGGGCGTGCTGCTCGCCGGCGGGTACGACTCCGCGATGCTGGTGGCACTCGCCAGCCGCCACGCAAAGGTGAAGACCTACTCGGCGGGATTCGCCGACGACCGCGCGAGCGAGCTCGGGCGCGCCGCGCAGGTGGCGAAGCATTTCGGCACCGAGCACCACGAGATCGTGCTTTCGCCCCGCGACGTGATCACGCGCCTGCCGCAGGCCGTGGCGCAGCGCGACGCGCCGGTATCGCGGCCCGCCGACGTCGCGCTGCATTTCATCGCCTGCGAGGTAGCGCACAGCTCGCGCGCGGTGATGACCGGCGACGGAGCCGACGAGCTGCTCGGCGGCTACCGCCGCCACGTCGCCGAGCGCTACGGGTGGCTGTTCCGCAGCCTGCCGACGCTTCTCGCGCTCGCTGCGCCGCTCGCGCGCACCCGGCCGCGGCTGCAGACCGCGATCGCCAGCCTGCGCACCAGCGACTGGCGCACGCGCTACGTGAGGTGGGTTGGGGTTTCAAGCGAAGGCCTCCTCGGGCCGGGGAAGAGCGCTTCGAATGCAAAGCCCGCGCCCCCCTTCGATGCCGACCCCCGGGCGAGCGAGCTGCGCCGCGCGCTGTACTTCGACCAGGCGAGCTGGCTGCCCGACCACGTGCTCGAGCGCTCCGACCGCATGGCGATGGCCGCGTCGCTCGAGACGCGCGCGCCGTTCCTCGACCACCGCCTGGTCGAGTTCGTCTCGACCCTGCCGGACGACCTGCGCGTGCGCGGCCTGTCGACCAAGTGGATCCTGCGCCAGGCGGCGCGGCCGCTGCTCGCAAGACTCGCGCCGCGCAAGGGCGGCTTCGGCTACCGCGCCGGCCCCTGGCTGCGCGGCGAGCTGCGCGAATTCCTCCTCGAGCATCTGCGCTCGCAGGGCTCCCTCACCCGGGCGTACTACCAGCCCCGCGTCCTCGACCGGGTGCTCGACGAGCACCTCGCCGGCAAACGCGATCACGAGACGCTGCTGTGGACGCTTCTGAACCTCGAAATCTGGCACCGGACCTGCCTGCGCGCCTGAGGCCGGGGCTCGCTGCCCGGCTCCAGCGCCTGCGCGCCATGTCGCCGGCGGAGATGGGCTATCGCCTGCTGCGCGCGATCCAGGCGCGCGCCGAGCGCTCGCGCCTGCGCAACGCGCGGCCGGTGCCGCCGCCCGAGCTCGCATTTGCAGGGAATTCCTGGTTGAAGCAGGACGCCGACTTTTCCGTCTCGCGCTACACCAAGGCTGCAGACCGCATCGCCGAGGGCTGGCTCGACGTGTTCGCGCTGCGCCGCATCGACATCGGCTCGCCCCCGCGCTGGAACCGCGACCCGAAGAGCGGCATCGAGGCCCCGGGCGCGTTCGGCAAGCTGCTCGACACCGGCGACGCGGACCTCGTCGGCGACATCAAGTACCTGTGGCAGCCCAACCGCCACCAGCACCTGGTGACCCTCGCCCAGGCCTGGCGCCTGACGCGCAAGCGCGCCTACCTCGACGTCATCCAGGAGCAGCTCGACAGCTGGCTCCTCGCCTGCCCGTATGGCATCGGCCCGAACTGGTCCAGTGCCCTGGAAGCTGGAATCCGCCTCATCAACTGGTCGGCCGCATGGCAGCTTCTGGAATTGCAGAAAAAAGACAGTGAATTCCGGCAGCGCTGGCTGCGCTCGGTCTACCAGCACTGCGAGTTCATCCGCGGCTGGTTCACGCTGCACGCGTCCGCCGGCCACCGCCTGATCGGCGAGGCGGCGGGCCTTTTCGTCGCGGCCCTGACCTGGCCGCACTGGCCCGAGGCGCGCGGCTGGGCGGCGACCGCCAAGGCGATCCTCGAGCGCGAGGCGGTGGCGCAGACGGCGCCCGACGGCGTGAGCCGCGAGCAGTCCGCCTGGGTGCAGCAGTTCGCGCTCGAGCTTCTGGTGCTGTGCCTGCTCGCCGGCAAAGCGAACGGGCAGTGGTTCTCGCCCGACTACGAGTCCCGTATCGAAGCAATGATGGACTTCCTTGCTTCGATCATGGATGCCGGCGGCCACGTGCCGACGTTCGGCGACTCGGGCGACGGCCTCGCGGCGCCGCTGTCGCCGACACAAGATTCGTGTTTCGCCAGATCTCTCTTGGCAACGGGTGCGATCTTGTTCAAGCGCGGCGATTTCAAGCTCAAGGCGCGGCGGCTCGACGAGCGCACGCGCTGGCTGCTCGGCGCGGCCGCCGAGCGCGAGTTCGCCGAGCTCGACACCGAGAAGACGCGCCTGCCGCTGCGCCAGGCGTTCCCGGAGGGCGGCTACTTCGTGATCGGCTGCGGCTTCGACAGCCCGCAGGAGGTCCGCCTGGTCGCCGACGCCGGCCCCCTCGGCTACCGCCGCTCCGCCGCCCACGGCCACGCCGACGCGCTGTCGTTCACGCTTTCGGTCGGCGGGCGCGAATTTCTCGTCGATCCCGGCACCTACGCCTGGCACACGCACACGGCGTGGCGGCGCTACTTCCGCGGCACCGCCGCGCACAACACGGTGCGCGTCGACGGCCTGGACCAGTCCGAGCCGCGCTGCCGCTTCGCCTGGCAGAGCAAGGCGCGCGCGGGATGCAGCCTGTGGCTTTCCTCGCCCGAGAAGGACAGCTTCGAGGGCTGGCACGACGGCTACATGCGCCTCGGGGACCCGGTGAAGCACCGGCGCCTGATCGAGCTCGACAAGGCCGCGCGCCGCCTGGTGGTGGAGGACACGCTCGAGATGGAGGAGGAGCACGAGGTCGAGATCTTCTTCCACTGCAGCGAGCTGTGCCGTGTCGACCCGGCCGCGGACGGATTCGTCATCCGCCAGGACCACATCGTCGTGCAGATGAAGCTGCCCGGGGGCGGCGCCGCACGCGTCCACAACGGCAGCCTGGCGCCGATGCTCGGCTGGCGCTCGCGCGCCTTCGACACCCGCGTCGGCTCCCCCACCATCGCATGGCGGGCGCGCCTCGCCGGCCCGGCGCGCCTGCGCACCGAGCTATGCGTATCCTCTTCATAGCGCCGGGCGCGCAACAGGAGGCGCACATGCCGTTCGTGCGGCGCGAGGCCGACGCGCTGCGCGCCGCCGGCCACGAGGTCGAGGTGCACGGCTTCGACAACCGCAACTATCTGCGCTTCGTCGCGCAATGGCGCCGGCTGCGCGCCGCCGTGCGCCGGCTCAGGCCCGACGTGGTGCACGCGCAGTTCGGCAAGTTCACCGCGCTGATGGCGGCCTTCGCCGGCGCGCCGCTCGTCATCACCTTCCGCGGCACGGACATCAATCGCAATACCCGGTACTCCCTGCCGCGCTCGGCGGCGGGCCTCGCCGCGTCGCAGCTCGCGGCATTCTTCGCGCGCGGCATCGTATGCGTGAGCAGCGAGATCCGCTCCAAGGTCCTGGCGAGCCGCTGGCGGCCGGCCCTGGTCCTTCCCACCGGCGTGGATCTGAAAGTATTCCGGCCGATGGACCGGGCCGAGGCGAGGCGCCGGCTCGACTACGCTGCGCACGAGCGCGTGGTGCTGTTCAATGCCGGCAGGAATCCCGACGTGAAAGACCCGGTCCTCGCGCAGGCTGCAGTAACTCACGCCGCCGCGAAAATCCCCGACGTCCGCTTCGTGGTCCTGGACGGCAGCGCGCGGCCCGAGGACGTGCCGCTGTACATGAACGCGGCCGACGTGCTGCTTCTGACGAGCAGGACCGAAGGCTCGCCGACCGTGGTGCAGGAGGCGATGGCCTGCAACCTGCCGGTGGTGTCGGTCGACGTCGGCGACGTGCGCGAGCGGCTGGCAGGCGTGCAGGGCTGCAAGGTCCTCGCCAGCCGCGATCCCGCCGCATTGGGAGCCGCGCTGGGCGAGATCCTGCGATTTCCCCGGCGCTCGAACGGCCGCGAGCACGCGGCGGCGCTCGGCGTCGAGGCGATCGCGGCGCGCCTCGCGGATTTCTACCGCTCTGTCGGATAGTCTTGACGGAGCATTGGCCGGCCGGACTACGCGCGCAGCGGGCGGCCTCAAGAAACTTCCCGCATCCTGCGCGCATGCAGACGACGGTCACCGGCGGCGCGCTGCGCGTTGCGCTGCGGTTCTCTCCTGCGAAACCGCAACTTCAGGACAGTTTCGCCTTCCTCCAGCGCCGGTTCACGCCGCGCACGGTGTTCATGGACATCGGCGCCGCCGGGGTCAGCGAGCTCGCGCTGCGCGCCGCGAGCTACGTGGAGCGCGTGTACGCGCTCGTCGTCTCCGGCCGGTTCTTGCACAACGTGCCCGTGCCCTGCAACCTGAGGCTCGTGCGGTGCGACGGCGTGCGCATCCCGGTGCCGGAGGCGAGCATCGATGTCGCCTGGAGCGGACGCTTCCTCGAGCCGCTGCGCGCGGACGAGCGGCTCGAGCACCTGAAGAGCGTGCGCCGCAGCCTCGCGCCCGGCGGCGTCTACTTCTGCGCAAGCCGCGCACCCTTTCGCGAGGCAGGGTTTTGCGCCGTGCGCTGCTACGCCGGCAGCGTGCGCATCCCGAACGCGCTGGCCGGGGCCTTCTCCGGCGCGGCGCTGCGCTTCGCCGCCCTGAAATGAAGCGCGTGAAAGAGCTCTGCCTGGTCGCCGGAACGCGGCCGAATTTCATGAAGATCGCGCCGCTCGCGCGCGCGCTCGCGCGCCGGCCGGGCGAATGGCGCTATTCGCTGGTGCACACCGGCCAGCACTTCGACCGCGAGATGAACGACGTCTTCTTCGAGGACCTCGAGATTCCCGCGCCCGACGTCAGGCTCGACTTCGGCGGGGCGACGCACGCCGAGCAGACCGCTCGCGTGATGACCGGGTTCGAGAAAGCCGTGCGCGCGCGCCGCCCCGACATGGTCGTGGTGGTGGGCGACGTCAATTCCACGCTCGCCTGCGGCATCGTCGCCAAGAAGGAGCACATCGCGCTCGCGCACATCGAGGCCGGGCTGCGCAGCGGCGACATGACGATGCCGGAGGAGGTCAACCGGCGCGTGGTCGACTCGATCTCGGACGTGTTCTACGTCACCGAGAAGTCGGGCGTCGAGAACCTGCGCCGCGAGGGCAGGCCGCAGGCCGCGATCCGCTTCGTCGGCCACGTGATGATCGACAACCTGATGCACCAGGTGGAGAAGCTGGGTCGCATCGACGCCGATGCGTTGTCTTCCAGCAATATCAAGAAAAGACTCGGCGACTACGCGGTGCTCACGCTGCACCGCGCGGGCAACGTCGACGACCCGGCGGTGCTCACCCGCTTGGCAGCGGCAATCGGCGAGCTGGCTGCCGAACTGCCCATCGTCTTTCCGGTGCATCCGCGCACGCGGAACAGCCTGGAGCGCTTCGGCTTGAGCCTTTCGCAGCGCGTCATCACGACCCCGCCGCTCGGCTACCTCGATTTCCTCAACCTGTGGAAGGACGCGCGCGTGGTGCTCACCGACTCGGGCGGCATCCAGGAGGAGACCACGGCGCTCGGCGTGCCGTGCCTGACGCTGCGCGAGAACACCGAGCGCCCGATCACGCTCGAGGAAGGCACCAACGAGCTCGTCGGCACCGACCCGCAGGCGATCGTCGGCGCGGCGCGCCGCGTGCTCGCCGGCGGCGGCAGGACCGGCCGCCGGCCCGAGCTGTGGGACGGCCGCGCCGCCGAGCGCATCGTGGCGCACCTTGCGGGGTTCTGATGCGGATCTGGTTCGACCTCTCGAATTCGCCGCACGTCAACATCTTCAAGGGGCTGATCCGCAGCCTGGAGCGCGAGCACGAGGTGATCATCACCACGCGCCCGCTTGCCAATACGGTCGATCTCCTCGAGCTGCACGGCTTGCGCTTCGAGGTCATCGGCAAGCACTACGGCGCAGCCAGGCTGAAGAAGGCGCTCGGCTACCCGGTGCGCATCTGGCAGCTCTACGACTACCTGAAGGGGAAGCGGCCGGACGTCGCGATCTCGCACAGCTCGTTCCATTCGCCGGTGGTGGCGCGGCTGCTCGGCATCCCGTCGGTGTACATGAACGACAACGAGCACACGCTGGGCAACGTGCCCTCGTTCGTGTGCGCCACCAAGGTGCTGATCCCGGAGTTCATGGACCTCGCCGCCGTGCGCCGGCAGGGCGCCGCGGCCGGCAAGATCATCCGCTACCCCGGCGTCAAGGAGGGGCTGTATTTATGGGACCTGGCCTTGCCGCGCCCTTCGTCCCGAGGGGATAAGCCCAGAATCTACGTGCGGCCCGAGCCCTCCACCGCGCTCTACTACGACGGCGCGGTCGGCTTCCTCGACGATCTGCTGCGGGACTTGCGCGACTCGGCTGAAGTCGTGCTGCTTCCCAGGACCAGGGAACAGGCCGCGCGCTACCGCGGGTTCGAAAAAATCCAGGTCCTCGAAAAACCCGCGACCCTCGAGGAAATCGCCCCGGACTGCGACCTGTTCATCGGCGCGGGCGGCACCATGACGCGCGAGATGGCGGTGCTCGGAGTGCCGACCATCTCGGTCTACCAGCCGGCGCTGCTCGGCGTCGACCGCTATCTGGTCGATCAGGGAATCATGGCCCACGAGCGCAGCCTCACTGCCGCCAAAGCACTCGAGCGGGTACGCGCTGCCAGCCGCCGCGCGCCGAACCGCGATCTCCTCGAGCGCGGCCGCGCCGCATGGCAGCTCATGAAGGACACCCTGTTGATGAAGGCTGCGTAATGCTCAAGATCGGAATCGTCGGCGTCGGGAAGATGGGGCTGTCGCATCTCTCGATCGTCAACACTCACCCCGATGTGCGCGTGGTCGGCCTGTGCGACGCGGCCGGCTACGTGCTCGACGTGCTCTCGAAGCACACCGGCCTCGCGGCCTTCGGCGACTATCGCGCGCTGGTCGAGCGCGCCAAGCCCGAGGCGCTCATCGTCGCCACGCCGACGCGCACGCACGCCGAGATCGTGCGCTACGCGCTCGAGCGCGGGCTGCATGTGTTCGTCGAGAAGCCCTTCTGCCTCTCGGTGGAGGAGGGGCGCAGCCTCGTCGCGCTTGCCGCGCGCGCGAAGGTGGTCAACCAGGTCGGCTACCACTGCCGCTTCGTCGGCGCGTTCCAGGAAGCGAAGCGCCTGCTCCGGAACGGCGCGATCGGCGAGCTGCACAACTACCGCGTCGAGGCTTACGGGCCGGTGGTGCTGCAGCCGAAGGGCAGCACCTGGCGCTCGAGCAAGAGCGAAGGCGGGGGCTGCCTCTACGACTACGCCTCGCACGCGGCGAACCTCGCGACCCATCTCTTCGGCATGCCGGCGGGCGTGGGCGGCAGCGCCGTGCACAGCGTGTTCTCGAAAGGCGTGGACGACGAGGTCTATGCCACGCTCTACCACGCCAACGGGCTCACCGGGCAGCTCTGCATCAACTGGGCCGACGAGACGCACCGCAAGATGTCGCTGCGCGTCGAAGCCTGGGGCAGGAACGGCAAGCTCAACGCCGACCGGCAGGAATGCCAGGTCTACGTGCGCGGCCAGGGGTGGAACGTGCGCTATACCACCGAGCTCACCGGCCCGGTGCGCTATTACGTGCGCGGCGAGGAGTTCTCCGCGCAGATGGACTACTTCATCGACTGCATCGAGAGCCGCCGGCCCGACAACGTCAACTCCTTCGCCGCCGCGCTCGAAGCCGATCTCGTGCTCGACATGATCGAGCGCGACGCCGCGCTTGGGCCGAGAACCACCGTTGCAAGAGAGGTTGAAGCAAGTAAAGGCTCGATTCGAGAAGCGCTCGCTCGCTGGATCTCGGGCAAGCCCGCGCTGCAGAGGGCGCCGTAATGGATCGCCTGCTTTTCGGCGACAACCAGTTCTTCGGCGTGAACCACATGTCGGAGGAGAAGGCGCGCGCGCAGGCGATGCGCTTCCGCGAAACCGGCGCCGTGATCGAGGTGCTGGATGCCGCGCTCGACGAAGGCATCCGCACCTTCATGTGCACCACGCACGACCGCATCGGCGAGATCTGCGGCCACCTGCGGGCAAACCCCGCGCGCTACAAGGGCTACGTCCTCTACCCCTGCATGCCGTACGCGCACAAGTACAACAACGCGGTGGCGGAGCTCGGCATGCTCGGCGCGCTGAACAGGTTTGTTCCCGCCGGGGGAATCCTCCAGGGAGGAATGGCGCTCATGACCAAGGACATCGAGCGGGTGATGCGCCTGCTCATCGACGCCGAGATGAAGATGTTCGAGGGCCTCCACGCCCCGGTGATCTTCCTGCAGAACGTGGTGGTGGATTTCCTCATGGGCCTGCGCTTCAGGGAGGCGTTCCGCGTGTTCGCCGCGCACGTGAAGGAGCGCTACGGCGCCGAGCCCGGGTTCATCACGATGAACCTGCCGCGGCTGCTCGATTCCCTGGACGAGGTCGGGCTCGAGAACCCGATCGTGTGCGCCAACATCAACAAGATCGCCTTCCGCATGTGCGGCGGCCGCGAGGAATACGAGCGCGCCATCGCGACCCGGCGGTTCCGCCCGATCGCGATGTCGGTGTTCGCCTCCGGCGCGCTGCCGGCGCGCGAGGCGCTCGAGTATGTCTGCGGCCAGAAGGCGATCCGCTCCATCGTGTTCGGCGCGTCGAGCCGCGCCCACATCCGCCAGACGCGCCAGCTGGTGCAGGAGCTCGACGCGTGAAGAAGCTGATTGCGATCAATCTCGCAGTCGCTGCCGTACTGGTTGTGCTGCCTTTGATCATCCTGGAAGTCTATCTGCGCGCGGCTGTGCCGCCATCGTCGAACGAGACGATCTACGCGTACACGCTCGACACCCGGCGCTACAAGGTCATGAAGGCGAACGCGGCGGTGACCGCGTGGGGCAAGGAGCTGAGGACCAACGAGCTCGGCTTCCGCGACCGGGCGATCGCGGCCAGGCAGCCCGGCGAGTTCCGCATCGTGGTGCTCGGGGACTCCTTCACCGTGTCGGCCGGCGTCGAGCACGAGGCAATCTTTACGAACCTCCTGGAAAGGCGCCTCGCGCGCACTCGCGTGATCAACCTCGCGGTCGGCGGCTACAACATCGTGCAGTACGCGCTCGTGCTCCAGGAGGTCGGCCTCGTCCTCGAGCCCGACCTGGTGCTGGTCGCGCTGTTCCCGGACAACGATTTCTCCAACGAGACCTACGACGCCAACCGCCGTGTCGCTTCCGGCCAGGCGAGCGCCGAGCCCGCGCGGGCCTGGTACGAGAGCCTCTACATCCACCGCGCGTACGGCACGCGGCTGGAAACCAAGCTGAAGGGGTTCTTTCAGAAAAGCACCGCGGTGACCCGGAAGAGCACCGGCTGGGAGCAAAACACGGCGGCGCTGAAATCGATCGCCGCGCTCGCGCGCGAGCGCGGCATCGCCCTCGAGGTGGCGCTGCTGCCCCATACCTGGAACTTCGAAAAGCAGCGCCCGCTCTTCGCGCGGGTGCAGAAGGAGTGCGCGGCCCTCGGGCTCGCCTGCCGCGACCTGCTCGAGCCCTTCATCGAACGCGGCGTGGCCGAGGCATCGCTTCGCCTGAATGCGCTCGATGCGCATCCCAACGAGCGCTACAACGCGCTGGTGGCGGAGGAACTCGCGAATCTCCTCTCGCGGCGCGGCCAGCGGGTGCGTACCGGTGGCTAGGTTGGTTTTCATTTTCGGTTTGCTCTGGAGCGCGTGGGTCGGCGCCAATGACGGCTGCGGCGGCGCGACCTTGTGCGCCTCGTTCGAGCCCTCCACCACTGCGTTCGGCACCCCGAAACCGGCTCGGCTGACCACCGACGGCGGCCTGCGCTGGTGGGTGGGCAACAAGGGGCACGACGCGCTCGACAGCACGCGGATCGCGCTGGTCGACTTCGGGCGCGACGGCGCGAGCGCCTTGCGGATCACGACGCTGAACGACGATCGCTGCGTCGAAAGCGGCAGCTGCAACGCGCACACGTTCGAGCGCTCGGAAATCAGCCTCGATCCCGCCGCCCCCGGCTCGAGCACGGGTGCGGTCGAAGGAGCCGAGCAGTGGTGGGCGCATTCGGTGTACTTCCCGCCGGAGTTCCAGATCCGCAGCGGCGCCGGGGCGCAAAGCCTGGTGCTGCAGTTCCATAACGGCGGCCGGCAGCCGGCCATCGTCCTGGAGGTCTACAACCAGCTCGGCACGAATCGGTGGAAGGTGTTTCGCGCCCGGGCGCAGGGGCCCGACGGCTCGGACAAGGCCGGCACGCAATACAGCTATAAGCCCAGCGGCGCCGGAAAGCAGGCCGGGCAATGCATCCACGACAACGTGGCCGAAGGCGTCTGGTACGACTTCGTGCACTACATCCGGTGGTCGTCCAGCGGCCGGGGGGTGCACCGCATCTGGATGCGCGAGGGATCCGGGCCGGTCAAGCAAGTCCTGGATCAATCCGGTCTCTCGACGATCTACGCGCCCGGGGATCCGAACGGCCGCCCTTACGCGTACCTGAAGCTCGGCCTCTATCACAACCCGATCGTCGCCGGCGAGGCCGAAGGGGAGCGGCTCGCGAAAGGCCGTTTCGGCGCGTATCTGCCGCCTCTCGTCCCGGGGGTGAGCTCGGTGATTCACGACCGGCTGCGGCGCGGCACGAGCTTCGCCGCGGTCGCGCCGCCGGATTTCAAGATGCCCTCGGGCGGGGTCGTAATGTGCAGCGGCACGAGGTTATCGCCTCTATGACGGCGTATCGACCCGACGTCGACGGGCTGCGCGCGGTGGCGGTGCTCGCCGTGCTGGCGTTCCATGCCTTTCCGCAGGCCGCGCCGGGCGGCTTCGCCGGCGTCGACGTGTTCTTCGTGATCTCGGGCTTGCTCATCTCGGGGATCATCCTCGGCGACCTGAAGCGCGGCCGGTTCAGCTTCGCCGACTTCTACTGGCGGCGCATCCGGCGCATCTTCCCGGCGCTCGTCCTGGTGCTCGCCGGCTGCCTCGGGCTCGGCTGGCTGGTGCTGCTGCCCGACGAGTTCAGCCAGCTCGGCAAGCACGTGGCGGCCGGCGCCGGCTTCATCGCCAACCTCGCGTTCTGGCGCGAGACCGGCTACTTCGACACCGCCGCGGAGCTGAAGCCGCTGCTGCATCTCTGGTCGCTCGGGGTCGAGGAGCAGTACTACCTCGCCTGGCCCCTGTTGCTCTTCCTGTGGCGGCACAGGCCCCGCGCGATGCTCGCCATGATCGCCGCGCTCGGTGCGGCCTCGTTCGCCGCCAACCTCTGGCTGGTCGAGCTGCGTCCGTCGGCGGTGTTCTACCTGCCGGTGACGCGCTTCTGGGAGCTTCTCGTCGGCGCCGGCCTGGCCTGGGTTGCGCTTCACGGCGCTCCAAGACCGGGCTTTGCGAACGCGAAGGCCTGGCTGGGCGCTCTCCTTGTGATCCTGGGATTCGTGCTGCTCAACGCCGGGCGCGCGTTCCCCGGCTGGTGGGCGCTGCTGCCGGTGCTCGGCACCGGGCTCCTGATCGCCGCCGGCCCGCAGGCGTGGCTGAACCGGAAGATCCTGGCGCATCCGGCGCTGGTATTCGTCGGGCTGATCAGCTACCCGCTCTACCTCTGGCATTGGCCGCTGCTTTCGTACGCGAGGATCGTGGAGGGCGGCGAGCCGGCGGCCGCAGTGCGGATCGCCCTGCTGCTCGCGAGTTTTCTCCTCGCCTGGGCGACCTACGAATTCGTGGAGAAGAAAATCCGCTGCGCCCGTCCCGGGGCGCTGGTGCGGCGCAGCGCCGTCCCCGCGCTCGCCGCTTCCATGACGGCGCTCGGAGTGTTCGGCATCGCCGCGCTGCAAGGCCGCGTGGTGCCGCAATCGGCCGCGGTGCCGCTCGTGAGCGAGATCTCGCGCGCCTCGCTCGACTGGACCTACGGCGGCGACCGGGTGATCCCCGGCGACTCGCGCCGCTCGGTGCTGTTCTTCGGCGACAGCCATATGCAGCACTACTGGCCGCGCATCGAGAAGCTCGTGACCGAGCGCGCCGCGCCGGTGCGCACGGTGATCTTCAAGACCGCCGGCGGCTGCGCGCCCGTGCCGGGAATCGAGCGCCGCGGCCTGGGCTGCGCGCGGTTCGTCGCGCAGGGGTTCGCGCTCGCGCGCGCACCCGAGGTCGATACCGTGGTGATCGCGGCCTCCTGGGTCGGATTCATCGACCGGCCCGACCACATCAGGATCGGCGACGACGCCGGCGTGCCGCTCAAGCTCCTTACGCCCGAGACCGAGTGGGTGCTGCAGGGATTCGAGTCCGCGCTGCGCGACCTCGTCGCGCGCGGCAAGCGCGTGGTCCTGGTGCTGTCCTCGCCGCGCGGCAACGGCTTCGATCCGAAGTCCGTGATCCATCGCGAAGGCGTGACGGTGCAGGTGCGAAACCGCCTGTCGCCGGTGCCGCGGACCGAGGTCGAAGCGCTTACCGCCGCCATCGACGCGCGCCTCAAGCGCATCGCCACCACGGCCGGGGCGAGCGTGATCGATCCCTCGGACTGGCTGTGCACCGCGGCCTGGTGCCCGGCCGCGGACGAGCGCGGCCGGCCGCTCTACAAGGACGCGACGCACCTCCGGGCGAGCGTGGCGCGGGAGCGTTTCGACGCCGTCGACCGTTACGTGTACCTGCGATGAGAGGTAATCCCATGAATGGAGCGAAGCTGGTGCTCGAGGACGGCAGCGTCTTCCGCGGCCGCAGCCTCGGCTACTCGAAGTCGGTCGCCGGCGAAGTGGTGTTCAACACCGGCATGGTCGGCTACACCGAAGCGCTGACCGATCCGTCCTACCGCGGTCAGATCATGACCCTGACCTACCCGCTGGTCGGGAACTACGGCGTGCCCGACGCCTTCGAATCGTCGAAGATCCAGGCGAGCGCGCTCGTGGTCTGCGAGCTGGCGATGCAATACAGCCACGCCACCGCCCTCAGGAGCCTGCCGCAGTGGCTGCACGACGAAGGCATTCCCTGCCTCGCCGGGATCGACACCCGCGCGCTCACCAAGCGGCTGCGCGAGAAGGGCTGCATGCTCGGCAAGGTCGTGATCGGCGATGAGGACGTGGCCTTCTACGATCCGAACCGCGACAACCTGGTGGCCGCAGTCGGCGGTTCTCAAAGAATGATTTACGAGGGGAAAGGCAAAACCGTCGTGGTCGTCGACTGCGGCGCCAAGGGCAGCATCATCGAGGAGCTGCGCGCGCGCGGCGCCACCGTCATCCGCGTGCCCTGGGACTACGACTTCCTGCAGGAGGACTTCGACGCGCTGTTCATCTCGAACGGCCCGGGCGACCCGACGGCGTGCGGCACGACCATTCGAAACCTCAAGAAGGTGCTTGAGCTTGAAAAACCCGTGATGGGAATCTGCCTCGGGCACCAGCTCATGGCGCTCGCCGCCGGCGCGAACACCTACAAGCTCAAGTTCGGCCATCGCGGCCATAACCAGCCGTGCATAGAAGTGGGCACGAAGCGCTGCACCATCACCTCGCAGAACCACGGCTTCGCCGTGGACGAGGCCACGCTGCCCGCGGGCTGGCATCCGTGGTTCAAGAACGCGAACGACGGCTCGAACGAGGGCATGCGCCACGGCTCGAAGCCTTTCCTCAGCGTGCAGTTCCACCCCGAGGCGGCGCCCGGCCCGGTCGACTCGCGCTACCTCTTCGACCAGTTCGTGAGCATGATTCCATGAAGGTCCTGATTCTCGGCAGCGGCGCGCTCAAGATCGGCGAGGCCGGCGAGTTCGACTATTCCGGCAGCCAGGCGATCAAGGCCTTCAAGGAGGAAGGCATCGCCACGGTGCTGGTCAACCCCAACATCGCCACCATCCAGACCTCCGAGGCGCTCGCCGACAGGGTCTACTTCCTGCCGGTGACGCCGCAGTTCGTCGAGCAGGTGATCGAGCGCGAGCGCCCCGACGCCATCGCGCTCGGCTTCGGCGGGCAGACCGCGCTGAATTGCGGTCTGGCGCTTTCCAAGAACGGGACATTGGCCCAATACAACGTCTCCGTCTTGGGAACCCCAATCAAAACCATCGAAGACACCGAGGACCGGGCGCTCTTCACTGCGCGCCTCGCCGAGATCGGCGTGCTCGTGCCCCGCAGCGAAGCCGCGCAATCGGTGGAAGAGGCAGTTCGGATTGCTGAAAGCCTGGGTTATCCCGTCATGGCGCGCGTGGCTTATGCGCTCGGCGGCCTGGGCTCGGGCTGCTGCGCGAACGAGGCCGAGCTGCGCGCGCGCGTCGCCAAGGCGCTGGCGCACAGCCCGCAGGTGCTGATCGAGGAGTACCTCGTGGGCTGGAAGGAGTTCGAGTACGAGGTAGTCAGAGACCGGTTCGACAACTGCATCGTGGTCTGCAACATGGAGAACCTCGACCCGATGGGCATCCACACGGGCGAGAGCATCGTGGTGGCGCCGAGCCAGACGCTCACCAACCGCGAGTACCACTACCTGCGCAGCCTCGCGATCCGCACCGTGCGCCACCTCGGCGTGGTCGGCGAGTGCAACATCCAGTTCGCGATCGACCCCGCCAGCGGCGCGTACCGCGTGATCGAGGTCAACGCGCGCCTGTCGCGCAGCTCGGCGCTCGCCTCCAAGGCGACCGGCTATCCGCTCGCGTTCGTCGCCGCCAAGCTCGGACTGGGCCATAGCCTCGTCGAGCTGCCGAACGCGATCACGCGCGCCACCATGGCGTGCTTCGAGCCCGCGCTCGACTACGTCGTGGTCAAGGCGCCGCGCTGGGACCTGCAGAAGTTCCGCGGCGCCACGCACACCATCGGCTCGTCGATGAAGTCGGTGGGCGAGGTGATGTCGATCGGCCGCAGCTTCGAGGAGGCTCTGCAAAAGGCTTTGCGGATGCTGGAGACGGGGGGCGTCAGAAACATTCCCCTGGAGAACATCGAGAGGATTCTGCGCGAGCCGACGCCCGAGCGAATCTACGTGGCGTTGGAAGCGCTGCGCCGCGGCTACAGCATCGACCAGATTCACGCGCTTTCGCATATCGACAACTGGTTCCTGCAGAAACTCGCGCATATCGTGGCGATCGAGAGGAACCTGGATCTCGAAGAGGCCAAGAAGGCCGGCTTTTCGGACGCCCAGATCGCGGCCCTGAAGGGCTCGACCACAGAAGAGATCTGGAAAAGGCGCGTAGCCGCCGGCATCGTGCCGTGCGTCAAGCAGATCGACACCTTCGCGGGCGAATACCCGGCGCAGACGAACTATCTCTACCTCACCTACCACGGCACCGAGGACGACGTGCCGGCGGGCGGGCTGGAGAACGCGGTGATGGTGCTCGGCTCCGGCGCCTACCGCATCGGCAGCTCGGTCGAGTTCGACTGGTGCGGCGTGAACGCGGTGCAGGCGCTGCGGCGCATGGGCTACCGGACCATCATGGTCAACCACAACCCGGAGACCGTGAGCACCGACTACAACGAGTGCGACCGCCTGTACTTCGAGGAGATCACGCTCGAGAGCGTGCTCGAGATCTACCGCCGCGAGAAGCCGCTCGGCGTGATGGTCTCGGTCGGCGGACAGGTGCCGAACAATCTCGCGCTGCAGCTCGCCGAGGCGGGCGTGCGCATCCTCGGCACGGCGCCGGCGAGCATCGACGCGGCGGAGGACCGGCACAAGTTCTCCCGCCTGCTCGACGGCCTTGGCATCGCGCAGCCGTCGTGGAGAGAGCTGCTGGATGAAAGACAAGCTTTGGAATTTGCGCGCAAAGTCGGCTACCCGGTGCTGGTGCGCCCGTCGTACGTGCTCTCCGGCGCGGCGATGGGCGTGGCGTCGAACGACGCCGAGCTCGAGAGCTTCCTCAGCCGCGCGACGCGCGTCTCGCCGCGCCACCCGGTGGTGGTGAGCAAGTTCCTGGAGAACGCGCGCGAGCTCGAGTTCGACGCCGTGGCGAGCCACGGCGAGCTGATCGTGTCGGCGGTGTCCGAGCACGTCGAGAACGCGGGCGTGCACTCGGGCGACGCGACGCTCGTGCTGCCGCCGCAGCGTACCTATCTGGAGACGGTGCGCAGGATCAGGCGCGTGTCGGCGGCGATCGCGCGCGCGCTCGGGATCCACGGCCCGTTCAACATCCAGTTCCTCGCCAAGGGGAACGAGGTCAGCGTGATCGAGTGCAACCTGCGCGCCTCGCGCAGCTTCCCGTTCGTGTCGAAGGTGATGCGGGTGAACTTCATCGACATCGCCGCCGCCGTGATGATGGGGCGGCCGGTGCTCGTGCCGAGCCACTCGGCGACCGACCTCGAGTACGTCGGCGTCAAGGCGCCGCAGTTCTCGTTTACGCGGCTGGAGGGCGCCGACCCGGTGCTCGGCGTCGAGATGGCCTCCACCGGCGAGGTCGGCTGCCTCGGCGACGACTTCGAGGAGGCGTTCCTCAAGGCGCTGCTCGCGGTCGGCTACCGGCTGCCGATCCGCGCTGCGCTCCTTTCCACCGGCCCGATCGAAGGCAAGGCGGCGCTCCTCGAGAGCGCGCGCACCTTGCGCGAGCTCGGCGCGAAGCTTTATGCCACCCGGGGCACCGCGGCGTTCCTCGCGGCGAACGGCGTCGAGTCGACGCGCCTGCACTGGCCGAGCGAGGCAGCCTCGCCGAACACGCTGGAAGTGCTCGGCGCTCGCCAAGTCGACCTGGTGATCAACATCCCGAAGAACACCGGCGAGGAAGAGCTCACCAACGACTACCTGATCCGGCGCAAGAGCGCCGACTTCGGCATCCCCCTCATCACCGACGTGCAGCTCGCGCGGCGCTTCATCGAAGCGCTCTCCCGGAAAGGCATTGCCGAGCTGCAGATCAAGAGCTGGCAGGAGTACGCCCCGGCGCAGCCCATCGCGCCGCGCCCGGCCGCGGCACAGGAAGACAAGCTGAGGCCTGCGGCGTGATGCTCAAGAAAATCCTCTTATATGTGTTCTTGATCGCGGTCGTGCCGTTCGCGATCCTGGAAGTCGCCTTGCGCTTCCTGCCGGTGTCGTCGCCGCCGTACCTGCTGCCGGTCTCGGCGGCGGACCCGGTGGCGCGCTTCCAGCCCAACGTCGATTACCAGTACTCGTGGGGCCCGGACTTCGCCGTGCGCTCGCGCAAGCGCTCGAACAACTTCGGCTTCACCCACATCGCCGACTACCGGCCGGAGGCGCGCACGCCTCTGCTCGTGGTGATCGGCGACAGCTTCGTCGAGGCCGAGGCTGTCGACGCCGGCAAGAGCGCGCCCGAGCTGCTGCACGCGGAGCTCGGCGGCAGGGGGCGCGTCTACAGCATCGGGGTCTCGGGGGCGCCGCTTTCGCAGTACCTGGTGTACGCCCAGTACGCGAGCCGCGTGTTCCGTCCCGACGCGATGGCGTTCTGCATCATCAGCAACGACTTCGATGAGAGCCTGCTCAAGTACAAGTCCGAGCCGAGGTTCCATTACTTCGACGAGCGCACCGATCCGCCCGTGCTGCGGCGCGTGGATTACGAGCTCTCCAGCGCGAAGAAGCTGCTGCGGCACTCGGCCCTGTTGCGCTACGCCATGTACAACGTCGCAGCCGAGCACCGGCTGGCCGCGCTCCTCAAGCCCGGCACGGCCGGGGCCTGGGCCAAGCGCGACGCCGAGGCCCCGGAGGCGCTCGAGCAGCGCGTGCGCGACTCGGAGCGCGCGGTCGACTGGTTCCTCGAGCGGCTGCCCGCGATGTCCGGCCTGCCGGCGGGCGCCATCGTCTTCGTGCTGGACGCGGTGCGGCCGGCCATCTATTCCGACGCCGAGCTCCAGCAGTCCGAAAACACCTACCACGCGCGCATGCGGCGCCATTTCGCGGCCCAGGCCCGGGCGCACGGCTACGCCGTGGTCGACATGCAGCCGGCGTTCATCGCCCGCAACCGTGCCGACGGCGCGCGCTTCGAGTTCCCGACCGACAGCCACTGGAACGAGCTCGGCCACCGCCTGGTCGCCGAGGAGCTGCGCGGGTCCGTGGTTTTCGGGCAGCTTTTGCGCCGCGGTGCTCCGGAAGGACTAGGCGCGCCGGCTGAAACCCGGAGCGGAAAGCTTTAAAACGTAAGGCTCCAATCGAGGACCGCCCACGATGACCTTCCTGACCGAAGTCGCCAGCTTCCTGCTGGCGCGAAAGAAGTTCTGGCTGCTCCCCATCCTGGCCGCCATGGTGATGCTGGGCGGCCTGGTCGTGCTCACCCAGGGCAGCGCCGTCGCGCCGTTCATCTACACCTTGTTCTAGCGCGATGTCGACCCATGAAGATGTGAGCCGGGTCCATGCCGTGAACGCGGGCTCCGACCGGAGCTTCGGCATCGTGTTCACGGTTTTCTGCGCCATCGTCGCCGGCGTGCAGTTCTGGTACGGCTCGAACGCGGCCTGGGGCTGGCTCGCCGCCGCGGTGCTGTTCGCCAGCTTCGCGCTGGTGTATTCGCGCGCGCTGCGGCCGCTCAACATCCTGTGGTTCAGGTTCGGCATGCTGCTGCACCGCATCGTGTCGCCGCTCATCCTCGGCGTCATGTTCTTCGCGGTGTTCACGCCGATCGGCCTGTGGATGCGGCTCATCGGCAAGCGCCCGCTCAACCTCGCGTACGACGAAAGCGCGCAGAGCTACTGGATCGAGCGCCGGCCTCCCGGTCCGCCCCCCGGGTCGTTCAACAGGCAATTCTGAAAACCATGCGAGTTCTGGGAATCTCCGCGTACTACCACGACAGCGCCGCGGCGCTGCTCGAGAACGGCCGCATCGTCGCCGCCGCCCAGGAAGAGCGCTTCACGCGCAAGAAGCACGACGCGCGCTTCCCGAAGAACGCCATCGGCTACTGCCTCGGCGAGCGCGGCATCCGCCTCGCCGAGGTCGACCACGTCGCGTTCTACGACAAGCCGTTCCTGAAATTCGAGCGCCTGCTCGAGACCTACGTGGCGTTCGCGCCGCGCGGCTTCCAGTCGTTCCGCATGGCGGTGCCGCTGTGGCTGCGCGAGAAGCTGTTCCAGAAAGACCTGCTCGGACGCGAGCTGCGCGAGTACGACCCGCGCTTCGATGCGCAAACGCGCCTCAAGTTTTCCGAGCACCACTTCAGCCACGCCGCGAGCGCGTTCTACGCCTCGCCGTTCGACGAGGCGGTGGTGCTGTGCATGGACGGCGTGGGCGAGTGGGCGACCACGTCGGTGTCGATCGGCCGCGGCGAGGACCTCGAGGTGGTGAAGGAGCTGCACTTCCCGCACTCGCTCGGGCTGCTCTACTCCGCGTTCACCTACTACACCGGGTTCAGGGTGAACTCGGGCGAGTACAAGCTCATGGGCCTCGCGCCCTACGGCGAGCCCAGGTACGTCGACCTGATCCTCGCCAGCCTGCTGGATCTGAAGAAGGACGGCACCTTCCGCCTGAACCAGGACTACTTCGACTACTGCACCGGCCTCACCATGACGAACGGGCGCTTCGCCGCGCTCTTCGGCCGGCCGGCGCGGAACAGCGAGGAGAAGCTCACCCAGTTCCACATGGACATCGCCGCCTCGATCCAGAAGGTCACCGAGGAGGTGGTGCTGCGCATGACGCGCGCGCTCGCGGCCGAGGCCGGCATCCGCAACCTGTGCCTCGCCGGCGGCGTGGCGCTCAACTGCGTCGCCAACGGCAAGGTGCTGCGCGCGCGCCCGTTCGAGCGCATCTGGATCCAGCCCGCCGCGGGCGACGCCGGCGGCGCGGTCGGCGCCGCGCTCGGCGTCTACCACAAGGACCTGCGCCAGCCGCGCCCGCCGGTCAACGGCGGCGGCGACGGCATGGCGGGCAGCTTCCTCGGCCCGCATTTCCCGCAGGCCGAGGTCGAGCGGCGCCTGCGGAACGCCGGCGCGAAGTTCACGGTCATGTCCGAAAATCAGGTCTTGGATGCCACCGTGGACGCGCTCGTCGCCGAGAAGGCGGTCGGCTGGTTCCAGGGCCGCATGGAGTTCGGCCCGCGCGCGCTCGGCGGCCGCTCGATCCTCGGCGACCCGCGCTCGCCTTCCATGCAGAAGACGCTCAACCTGCGCGTCAAGTACCGCGAGAGCTTCCGCCCGTTCGCGCCCTCGGTGCTGCGCGAGGACGTCGGCGAATGGTTCGAGCTCGACTCCGACAGCCCTTACATGCTGCTCGTGGCCGACGTAAGGAAGGACCGGCGCCGCGACATGACCGCGGAGGAGCGCGCGCTCTTCGGCATCGAGAAGCTGAACGTCCCGCGCTCGGAGATCCCGGCCGTCACGCACGTGGACTACTCGGCTCGTGTCCAAACCGTTCATCGCGATACGAATCCGAAGTACCACGAGCTACTCACACGGTTTAAGGCGAAAACCGGTTGCCCGGTCCTCGTCAACACGAGCTTCAACGTGCGCGGCGAGCCGATCGTCGGCTCGCCCGAGGACGCGTTCCGCTGCTTCATGGGCTCCGAGATCGAAGTGCTGGTGGTCGAGAACTGCTTCCTGCGCAAGGAAGACCAGGACCCGGCGCTCAAGCTCGACTACAAGAACGCCTTCGAGCTGGATTGAGCCTTTTTCTAAAGCTGTAGAGACGGTCGATCAGCGGATTGATGCGGTAGCCGAAGACGGCCGCCTTGGCTTCGGTCGCGGCGCCGTCGTAGGGGACGCGGAGGAACTCGACCGACCAGGCGCGGCTGTCGAAGAGCGCGCACTCGGCGAGCTTGCGGCTGCGCTTGCGCGAGGCGTCGACCGATCCGGGATTGACGAAATACGCGTTCTCCTTCCGCAGATGAACTTTGCCGTCGGGAGGGACCTCGCTCACGCTGTGGGCGATCTCGTAGACCTTCTGCTCGTGGCTGTGGCCGAAGAAGCACAGGCGCGCGCCCGGGAAGTCTGCCTGCAGGAAAGCGGCGTTCTCGGCGATGTGGGCGGGGGTGACCATGTACTGCTGCACGTCGCGCACGCCCCCGTGCACCAGCACGACCTTGTTTTCGAGGATCGTGTTCGCAGGCAACGTCGCGAGGTACGAGGCGCTTGCGCTGCTCAACATGCGGCGCGTGCGGCGCAGGGAGTACTCGGCCTTGTTCGAGCAGCGGCGGAAGTCGAGCCGCCCGAGCGCGATCAGATCGTGGTTGCCGGCGATCGCCGCCGAGCAGCGGTTGCGCACCAGGGCGACGCACTCGTCCGGGTCGGCGTTGTAGCCGACCACGTCGCCGAGGCAGACGATGCGCTCGGCGCCGCGGCGCTCGAGCGCCCCGAGCGCCGCGGCCAGCGCTTCGCGGTTGCCGTGGATGTCGGCTATGACGCCGTAGAGAGCCATCGTTTGGCGAGCCTCGGGATGCGGGACCGCGACTGGTTGAGGCATTGCCGCAGAAAGGGAGCGGGGTCGGTCCACGAGAAGACGTCGTGCGCGTTCGGCGCCTCGAGGAGCGAGCGCAGCCAGGCCCAGGCGCCGAGCTCGCCGCGCGCGGCGAGCGCGCGATAGGCGCGCCAGTCGGCGCCGAGCGAAAGCCAGCGATGCGCGGTGCGGTAGCCAGGCGGCGCCGCGGGGCGCGTGCCGTAGACGAGGTAGTCGTATGCGACGCGCGGCAGGTTGATGCCGTTGCGCGCGCCCAGGTAATGCCACAGGTTGAAGCGCGCGTTGATCTCGAGCACGCGCCAGTCGCCCGAGACCGCGTCCTGCTTGAAGTCGATCTTGAACACGCCGCGCAGCGGCACGCGCGCCGCGACGCGGCGGCCGACGAAGGCAAAGGCGTCGTCGCGGACGAGCTCGAGAAAAGTCGACTCCCCGGTGAGCGGCGGATGGGTGCGGATCTTCCTGCCGACAAAGGACGCGAGCAGCGCGCCGCTCTCGTCGGCATAGCCGTGGAACGACCAGAGCTGGCGGTCGCCGCCGCGCACGTATTCCTGCAGCAGCAGGCCGTCGCGCAGCTGGCGCGCGAGCGGCAGCGCGGCGAGCTCGGGCCCGCTCGCGAACACGCGCGCCTTGCCCGCGCCGCCGAACAGGCGCCGGTAGATCGCGGAATCGTCGTAGCCGACCTTCACCTTGGGCTTCACCAGCACCGGGGCGTACCAGTCGTCGAGCTGCTCCCAGCGCAGCGTGCGCGGCACCGGCAGCCCGCGGGCGAGCGCGAACGCCTCGAAGCGCTCCTTGTCGAGCAGCGCGCGCGCCACCTCGGGCTCGTTCTGGATCAGCGCGTAGCAGCGCGCGAGGCCGCCGCGGTGCTCTTCGATCAGGCTGAGATAGTCGTCGTTGCCGTAGAACAGCGGCACCCGGCGCCCAAGCGCGTCGTGCAGGCGCTCGCCGGCGCCGAGCAGCACCGCGAGCGCCTCGTCGCGCCGCTCGAGCGGCGGCAGCGCGAGGCTGTCGTGCGCGAAGCGCGACGCGAACGCCGGCCAGTCGCGCTCGGGCGAGGCCACGATCACCGGCACGCCGCCCAGGCCGAGGGCGCGCACCAGGTTCACCCCGCCGAGGAGCAGCGCCGGCGGACGCTCGGGGTGAAAGCGGCGCAGGTCGAATGCCACGTCTTCGAGGGTACTTCCCGGCTGCTAACGCCGGGGCGCGCCCCCGTGAGCCGTCCTGGCGAGTCGGGCGTCAGCGACGCGCCGAGCGGCTTAGAGCAGGGCGGTCGAAGGCATGCGGCTCCTCCCGGTACGCTCGTTTTCCTCCGATGATCGTCGCGATCCATCAGCCGCACTTCCTGCCGTGGCTCGGGTACCTGCACCGCATGGCGCAGGCGGACCTGTTCGTGCTGCTCGACCACGTGCAGTTCGAGCGGCGCAACTACCAGAACCGGACCATGATCCGCATGAACGGCGAGGCGCGCTGGCTCACCGTTCCGGTGGTGCAGCGCTCGCAGAAGGAGCGCATCCTCGAAAAGGAAGTCGACAACCGCCTCGACGGCGCGAAGTGGTGGGCCGCGAACGCCTTCCAGACCCTGCGCCACGCGTACGGCCGCGCGCGATTCTTCGGCCGGCACGCGGGCGCGCTGCACCGCCTGCTGGATACGCGCCGGGAGCGCCTCGTCGACCTGAACAATGCGTCGCTCGAGCTGCTGCGCGACGCGTTCGCGATCCGCACGCCGCTCGTGCGCAGCTCGGAGCTCGCGGTCGAGGGCGCCAGGGCCGATCTGATTCTCAATGTCTGCAAGGCCACGGGCGCCGACACGCTGCTCGCGGGGTTCGGCGGCTCGCGCGGCTACCTCGACGCCGAGGCGTTCGCGCGCGCGGGCGTGCGCATCGCCTGGCACGAATTCAAGCATCCGGCCTATCCGCAATGCGGCCCGCAGCCCTTCACCCCGGGGCTGTCGGCGATCGACCTGCTGCTCAACTGCGGCCCGGCGGGCCGCGACATCCTGTTCGGGAATGCGGCCATGCGCGCTGCGGCCTGACGATGGATCTCTCGACTCCTCCCAGCGCAGTGACGCCGCTCGCGGCGCGCTACGCCGGCGCCACGGTGCTGGCGATCGGCGCGCACCCCGACGATCTCGAGCTCGCCGTCGGCGGCACGCTGGCGCGCCTCGCGCGCCATGCCGCGCACGTGGTGATGGCCGTGGTCTCGATCCCGAGCAACTATGAAACGCGGCTGGAAGAGGCGCGGCGCGCCGCGGCGATCCTCGGCTGCGAGCTGCGCGTGCTGGCGCACGGAGGCTGCTCGCGCATCGACGACGTCAAGAGCTACCAGCTCGTCGGCATGCTCGACGCCCTGGTGCGCGAGCTCAAGCCGGCCGCGGTGATGACGCACAGCGCCAACGAGTTCCATCGCGACCACGTCGCCGTGCATAGCGCGTGCTACTCCACGCAGCGCCTGCGGCCGTTCGATTTCTTCCATTTCAACCCGACCATGTGCCGGCCGGTGCCGGTGTCGTTCCATCCGCGCGCCTACATCGACGTCACCGAGACCATCGAGCTCAAGATGCAGGCGATCGCCGCGCACGCCAGCCAGTTCGGCTCGCGCGGCCTGGACAGCGAGATGTACCTCGACCTGGCGCGGCTCAACGGGCGCATGGTCGGCGTGAAATACGCCGAAGGCCTCGACGTCGGCCGCATGCTGCTCGGATGAGGTTTTTTTTCCTCCTGATTCTGATCGTGCTGCCGGCGTGCACCTCCGCACCTGCAGCGCCCGGCAGCGGCGTCGCCATCGTGTGGAACCGCGTCGACGAGCCGCACCGCGTGTGCGAGTCGCTCGCCGGGCGCAAGCACTTCTTCCACATCCTCGGCTGCTCGCACTGGCAGGCGCCCGCGGCCGAAGGCGGGCCGCGCGTGTGCTCGATCTATGCGCCGGCGCCGCGCAACGAGCGCGACATGCAGCGCTTCGCCACGCTCGGCCACGAGCTCATGCACTGCTTCGACGGCAACTGGCACGACAAGTGGGGCCGGATGAACGCGCCGAATGTGGCGGGCGGTGCGTCGGCAGCGTCGGGCTCGAGCGCTTCCACGCAAAGATAAAAAGGGGCGCGGCCGCTAGCCGCGCCCCCCGTACTCTTACTGCCTCAAGCGGCGATCGCAGATGACTACACGATGTTTGGCCCCCGCGGGTGCGCAGGCTGTTAACAGGGTGTCGGCCAGAGCCCGATCGTGTGTAGAACTCAATCTACACGGCGCTCATCGTCTTACTTGGACGCTGACTTTTCAACGGCCGGGGGTAGTCCGGGCGGACTATGGACGAATTGCCAGTCGCAGTAGCGCTGGGCGTCCGCAAACGACTGATTAGGTATTGAAAAATTACCCGTTTTGACAGGGGCAGCCTCCGAGCGGCTGCGCACCCCCATGATGCCGCCGTCCGGGGCCCCGACTACGACCCAGTCGGCTTCCCCGGTCATCGGATCGGCGTACAGCTTGCGCAGGTGCCGCACCGGCATGCCCTTGTTCTCCAGCAACTGCTCGAGCGACTGCGGGTAGCGCCCCTCCAGCTTGTAATAAGAGGCGATTCCCTCGCGATACTGGTTTCCGCGGAACAGCAGCTCGGCTTCCCTTTCCCTCTGCGCCGCATGCGAGGCGATCTCGGCGAATGCCGCCAGCCCGGCTCCCATGACCGCGACGGAGATGAGGATTCCGAGGTAGGTAAAGCCGCGCTGTCTCTTACCAGCGCTCATAGCCCTTGGCGGCGCTGTGGATGTCGAACACGCCCCCGCTCTTGGGGTCGGCGGGCGGCACCGCGATCCAGGTCCCCGCGCTCTGGGTGAACGGGTCCCTGGGAATCGTGCGCAGATAGCGCTTCGTCACCAGCTCTTCGAGTTGCGTCGGATACTTGCCGGCGTCGGCGTAATGCTTGTCGAGCGCATCGCGCATCACCGCGAGGTTTTCCTGCAGCACCGCCTCTTCGGCGCGCTTCATGCGCCCGACGTAGTCGGGCACCACCACCGAGAGCAGGAGCGCGATGACGGCGAGCACCACCATCAGCTCCACCAGAGTAAACCCGAGCTTGTTTTTCATCTCACCAGTCCTTGTACGGCACCTTGTTCAGGCCGACTTCTTCGCTGCGCGAGTAGACGTCGTAGACATCTTTGCCGGACTGCGGGTTGTCGGCCGGGCTGGCGTAGCTGCGCAGGCCCCATTCCTCGCCGCCGAGCGGATCCTTGGGAATGCGCCGCAGGAAATGGATCCTGGTTTCCTGCGGCGTGTCTTTCCGCGAGACGCCTTCGACCAGCGCCGCCAGGGTGGGCGGATAGCCCGAGGCGTCGGCCTTGCGCTCGATCTTGCCGTCGTCAGAGGCGCGCTTGTAGGCGTCGATCGCCTCGCGGATCTCGCGCAGCGCGTGCCGCAGCTCCTGCTCCTTGCCGCGCTGGTAGGAGAGCTCGCCGAGCGGCGCCGCGATCGAGGCGAGCAGCGCCACGATCGCGACCACGATCAGCAGCTCGATGAGCGTGAAGCCTTTTGCTTTCATGGCTTGGGTTGCGGCTGCGGACCCGCGGCGGGCGGCCGGACGGCTTCCGCGGCGGGCGTCGGGGTCGAAGGCTGAGAAATCGCAGGCAAAGGCACCGGCGCGCCCCCACGGCCGACCTCGAGCTCGGTGCCGGAGTTGAACTCCTCCAGCCTCGCGCCCGGGCGCTCGATGTTGCGGATCACGCGCGGGGTGATCAGCAGCACGACCTCGGTCTTGTTCACCGTGTCGTTGTTATTGGAGAACAGCCGCCCCAGGACCGGCAGGCGGGCGAGTCCCGGCACCTTGTTGGCGCTGCGGCGGTCCTCGTCGCTGATCAGGCCGGCGAGCACCTGGGTCTCGCCGTCGCGCAGGCGCAGCGTGGTGTTGGCGTTGCGCGTCCCGACCTGGTAGGCGACGGTGCCGCCGGTGGTCTTCACCTCGTTCGAGATGTTGCTCACCTCGAGGCCGATCTTGATGCCGACGTCGTCCTCGAGGCTCACCACCGGCTCGACCTCGAGCTTCAAGCCGACGTCGAGGTAGTTCACCGACTCGGAGACGAAGCCGGTGGAGCCGGCGGTGGTGGTGATCACCGGGACCTTGTCGCCGATGTGGATGCGCGCCTTCTCCTTGCTCTTCACCCGGATGCGCGGGTTGGCGAGCACGTTGGTGCGGCCCGCCTGCTGGCGCAGGTTGAGCGCGACCAGCGGATCGGTGATGTTCAGGCGGAACAGCCCGCTCGACAGGTTCTTCGCCTCCGTGCCGGTGAGCTGCCCCGGCACGCCGGCGGCGCCCGTCACGCCGAGGCTGACGCGGCCGGGCCACTCGACGCCGATCTGCGAAAGCTGGCTGTGCCCGATCTCGAGCACCTCGACCTCCAGCATCACCTCGGCCTCGCCCAGGTCCTGGTTGGCGACCAGCTTCTCCACCACGCGGATGGTCTCGGGCGTGTCGCGCACCACGAGCAGGTTCAGCTTCTTGTCGACGAAGAGATCCCTGGTCTTGACGAGCTGGCGCACCATGTTGGCGGTCTGCTCGGCGTCGGCGTTGGCGAGGTAGAAGCTCTTCACCGTGAGCTCCTTGTAGGCCTGCATCTTCGCCGGCGTGTTCGGGTAGATGAGCACCGTGTTCGGGTTCAGCACCCGGCGCTCGAGCTGGCCGGTCACCAGCACGAAGCGGATCACTTCCTCGATCGTGGTGTCGCGCACGAAGACCGTGACGCGCAGGTCCGGCGGCACCTCGCGGTCGTAGACGAAATTGAGGCCGCTGCGCTTCGCGATCAGCTCGAACACGGTGCGCACCGGCGCGTCGCGCAGCTCGAGGGTGATCGTGCTCTTGAGCGCCGCGGCGAGCTGCGGGCTGGTGGCTTCGGCCTTGACCCTCTGCTCCTCGACCTTGCGCACGATCGCCTTTGCGTCGCGCTGCGACGGGTTCGCCGCCAGGACCTGCTTCGCTTTCTCGTAGGCTTGATCCGCCTGGCCGCGCTTGAATGCTTCTTCAGCTTCCTTCACCACGGAAAGCGAAGCGCGGTCCCGCGCCACGGCGTCGAGCCCGGCCTGCGCGTTGGCGCTGTCCGGGTCGAAGCGCTGCGCGCGCTGGTAGGCGGCTTCCGCCGCGTCGATCGCGCCGGCGGCGCGCGCGTTGTCGCCGCTCTGCAGGTAGCGCTGCACCGCGACCGCGCGATGGCGCAGGAAGTAGTTGCGCAGCTCCGTGTCGTTCGGGTTGGCCCTCAGGGCCTCCTCGAGGCGCGCGAGGCCCTGCTCCTCGTTGCCGGCCTCGATCATTTCCTGGCCCTGCTTGAGGTTCTCGTGGGCGCAGCCCAGGAGGGCCAGCGCGATCAGCATCAGGATGATTTTCTTCATTGCGGAACGTCCAACGTCTGCTTCGTCTTCAGGGGAAGGTAGGTAAAGGCGATGCTCGAATCGCCGATCTTGTCGACGCGGTACTCGCCGAGCTTCTGGCCGGCCTCGATGCTGAGGAGCTCATCGCCGCGCATCACGAGAACGTCGGTCTTGCCG
>Ga0180063_1000010_pt1 | contig 39988 bp, 34 predicted proteins | sample EasRivT47_16_10D_FD_121776 | JGI IMG/M metagenome (GOLD analysis project Ga0180063, IMG submission 121776) | Soil microbial communities from meander-bound floodplain in the East River, Colorado, USA - East River metaG ERMLIBT47_16_10D | ecosystem: Environmental > Terrestrial > Soil > Floodplain ...
CGCCCGTGATCACCGTCAGTCGGTCGCGCGGGATCTCGACGTCGATCGACTTCAGGTTGTGGACGCGGACGCCGGCGAGGCGGATCGATGATGCGGGTCGAGTCAGATCGGGAGCCAGAACGAGTGGGCGCGCACCAGCTCCGTCGATCCGGTGAGCGCCAGCGCTTGCGGCGACTTGGTGTAGAAGCAGAGTCCCTTGTACCCGCACAGGTAACGATGGCTGCGATGGAACAGGCTCGGGGCGGCGTACACGACGAGCGGCGCGTCCTGCCGCTCGACCAGGCGCGAGAAGTCGCGGGGCTCGACGCGCACGACGGCGCCCGCCGACTTGATCGCCTGGATCACGGCCGCGGCGGCGGCCGCACTCCCGTTCGTCATCGTGCCCTCCTCGACCCCGGCCGGGTCACCGACGGCGTGTCGGGTTCGAGGATCCTAGCAGGTCGATCGGGCGACGCGAAACAACCTGGTCCGAATGAGGAACTTTGCGATACCCTCGGCCACATGATCCGAGGCATGTTCGCCATCTGCGGAACGTTGTTCTTGTCGGTTCTTGCGGGGTGCATCCTCCACTTCGAGTTGATAGCGACCATCGACGGTGTAACCGACGCTCGGCCACCTATCGAGGAGATGGTGCACCCGGCCAGTGGTGACGGGCCTCGTGATCTATGGAGTGGACCAGATTACCCGGGACCCTAAACTGTAGTCCGCCTTGATACAGTTGAAGACATTCAGCGTCTGGCGGACGAAATGAAGGTGAACGCGGTCCGCTACGGCGTCTTTGCGTGCTCCAGCAAGCGGAAGGGCCGCGTCGATGTCCTGACCGGACCTGTGTTCTCCACAACGACTCAACAAGCGGACATGTCTGGTCGGGAGGAGAGCGAGGAGCGGCACTCGTTCTTGGTGTTTCTGCCAACGGATGTCCGATTTGCGCTCAGGTATCAGATGGGTCGTCCGGGGCAGCCCGATCTGGAGCGCGAGCTGGGGGCGTGCGGCGACGGGGCTTTGTGTCGTTGTGCGTGGCGGGCGAATGTTCGCCGGCGGTTTTTCATCCAAGCCAACACGGGTTCCTGTCTCGTTCGATGGCCGATCGCTATCGGTGTCGGCGATTGGGGAATCTGGCAGAACAGAGCGACCAGGCAGGCTGGTTTTTGATCTCGCGTGACGCTCGAAGCGCGCCTCACGGCGCGTCGGTCGCCACTCGGCCGATCATCGCCAGCGGCTCGCCCTCACGCACGGGCGGCGTGGCCACGACGTAGAGCACCTCGCCGTCGAACGGGGCGCGCAGTTCGAGCAGGCGGTTGCCGAAGAAGTCCGTGACGTGGCCGAGGACGGTGCCCGTGGTCACCGTGTGGCCGCGCTCGACGAGCGGCTCGAACATGCCCGTTGCCGAGCTGCGCAGCACCTCTGTGCGGTCGAGGTAGATCGGCCGCTCGAGGAGCGTCGCCGGGCCCGCGAGCATGCCGAGATGTCGCATCACGTTCGTCGCGCCCCACTCGATCCGGGCGATCGACTCGTGGTCGGTCATTCCGAGCGCGCCCGATTCGGTCGTGATCGCCGGCTTGCCCCGCGTCGTGGCGGTCGTCGAGCAATAGACCGACTGGCTTGCGTCGCGCGGCCGCTCCCGGTCGATCACGATGTGGTCGAGCCCGAAGGCCAGCGCCAGCTGTCGCGACGCCTCGACGACGCGCGGGTCCGCGGCCCCGGCGTCCCAGTACGTGTACGGCCGCAGCGACTCGTTGCCGTCCCCGCAATGCAGGTCCAGCACGTAGTCCGAGCGCTCGATCACCTCGACGGTGATCGTACGCGCGATCCGCTCCGACACCGTGCCGTCGGCCCTCCCGGGGTACATCCGGTTGAGGTTCTTGCCGTCGACCGGCCCGTAGTAGATCGTGCGCGCGAGGAACGACGGGACGTTCGCGACATGGACCAGGATCAGCGTGCCGGCCATCTGGCGCGGGTCGAGCTGCGCCCGCAGCCGCTGCAACGCCCGGATCGGCGCGTATTCGTAGCCGTGATTCCCGGCGATCAGCGCGAGGACCGGTCCGGGCCGACTCCCGTGCGCCAGAGTGACCGGCAGTATGGTCCCTTCATCCACGCCGGCCGGCACGGGCACGAGGCCCGAGACCATCTCGCCTGCCCGCGCGACGATCGGACCGACGCGGAACGAGGGCGGCCCCTCCGCATGGGCCGGAACGGTCGCGAGCAGAAGCAGGCCCAGGAATCGCGCCTGGATCATCGTTCCCCCCGGAGCGCCGTGGCGGCGTCGCGCAGCCCGGCAGCGAGCTTCGGTCCTGCGCCGTCGTCCTCGTGCTTGAAATAGACGAACGCTTCGTCCCACGGCTGCGCCGTGATGCGCGCGGCCCAGCGCGAGAGCTCCTCGCCGGTGTAGCCGGGCCGGCGCAGCCGCAGGTAGCCGAAGGGCGCGGTGGGGACGACCGCGGGATCCGGACCGTCCTCCACGTCGGCGACCACGAGCGCGCACGCCCGCTCGCCCAGGCAGGCTGCGACCTCGTCGTCCATCCACGACGCGTGGCGGAACTCGAATGCGGCGCGCAGGCCCGCGGGGAGCAGGGCCAGGAACGCGGTGAGCCGCGCCAGGTCCTTGCGTAGCCACGGTGGGAGCTGGAACAGGATCGGACCGAGCGCGCTCCCGAGCGCAGCCGTGGCCCCGAGCAGATGGGACAGCGTGTCGGCGCAGCCTTCGAGGCGCTGCTGGTGCGTGATCCGGCGCGACGCCTTCAGCGCGAACGCGAAGCCGGCCGGGACCTGCTCGCTCCAGCCGGTGAGCATCCGGGCGGTCGGCATGCGGTAGAACGTGTTGTTGATCTCGACCGTATCGAGGCGCGCGGCATAGTGCCCGAGCATCTCGCGGTCGGCGAGGTCGGCCGGGTAGAACGGACCCTTCCATTCCTTGTAGGCGAAGCCGCTCGTGCCGATCCGCAGCCGCATCGGCACAGGGTAGCGCAGGTGTCAGGGGAGGGAGCCCTGGACCCGGCGGCGCAGCAGATGGTCTCCACCCGAGGCGGCGAAGCCGTGACGGCCGAGCCAGGCGGTCACGCGATCCCGGTGCGGGTGCATCGGGCGCACCTGGTTGTACAGGTAGTTCAGGCCGCGTGCCGCGGCCTCGCGTTCCAACCCCTCGAGGATGTACTGCCCGATCCCGCGACCGCGGTCCCCGCGCGCGACGGCGAGCAGGATCTCCGCGTCGCCCCACGTGCAATCCATCCAGCCGTAGCCGACGACCCGTCCGGCGTCCTCGACACGCCACCATTCGCCGGGCAGGACATCGCCCTCGTGGTGCTCGACCGGATCGAACGACCCGTGCTCGGCGCCGCCGATCACGGACGCCTTGTCGGCGTCCCACTGCGCCGGATTCTCGCGGATCCACTCCAGGCCCATGCGCACAGGGTAGTGTGTCGCCGAGGGCGGCGCGAGAGGCCGGGCTGCGCGAGAGTCCCCGGCTCGTGTGCCAAAGCGCGCAGGGATACGCTTCGTGAGCGGGCGGAGGCGGGACACTGGTAAGATTCCCGACCCAACGCGTTGCGCGGGCCAGTGGATTCGCTCTTGCAACGACGCCCGTCTTCGGAAGGTGGGGTTCATGATCCGGCGGACCAGGACGCAGGTCGCACTCGGGGCGGCAGCCGTCGCACTCGCGGGGGTGGCGTTCGTGAGCTGGCGCGGGAGCGCGAGCGCGGCCCCGCGCAAGTTCGCTCCCAAGAGCTGTGTGGAGTGCCACGCCGACATGACCCAGGAGCTGCGCCGGAGCGCGTCCACCCATCCCGGCGTGGGGGAAGGCACCTGCGAGAGCTGCCACCTGCGCCACGGCCTCGTGCCGAAGCTGCTCCTGCGCAAGGAAGGCAACGCGCTGTGCCTGGAATGCCATACCTCGACCGACCTCGGCCTCGACAAGGCGCACGTCCACGGCGCGCTCGACGGGGCGGGGAAGTGCACCGCCTGCCACGATCCGCACGGCTCGAACGGTCAGCACTTGCTGAAGGCCGAGGGCGCCGAATCCTGCTACGCGTGCCACGCGCGCGAGCCCTTCGAGCGCCAGGTGCGTCATGCGGTGATCGCGCAGGACGGCTGCGCCGCCTGCCACGCCTCGCACAGCTCGGACCAGCCGGACCTCCTGCGGGTCGAGGCGACGGCGCAGTGCTTGTCCTGCCACTCGCCCACGAAGGCGGGTTTCCGCGAGGCCCACGAGGGCTATCCGGTCGAGAGCTCGAGCTGCACAGGGTGTCACGACCCGCACTCGTCCGACCTGGCCGGCTTGATGAAGTCGAGCGCGCACGCCCCGGTCCTCGCAGCCGCCTGCGACTCGTGTCACGCGTCGGCGGATGCCGCGGAGCCCTTCGCGCTGACGGCTGAGAGCGCGGGCGAGCTGTGTCTGACCTGCCACGACGCGGGGGACCTCGAGGGTGGCGGCACGGAGCGTCACGCTCCGTTCGCGGCGGGCGACTGTCTGTCGTGCCACGATCCGCACGCTTCGCAGCACGCCCGGCTCCTGGTGCGGGACGGAAACGACCTCTGCGCGAGATGCCACGAGGCGCAGGCCGCGACGAAGGTCCGACCGCATGCGGCGCTGACCGGCGGGTCGGGGTGTCTGTCCTGCCACGCGCCCCACGCCGCGAAGCACGAGCGCCTGCTCGTCACGGAGCGCACCGAGCTGTGCGGCGCCTGTCATACCGTCCAGCAGGAGGCCGAAGGCGTGGCCGTGCCGCACGCGCCGGCTGCGGCCGGGGAGTGCACCGCGTGTCATGAGCCGCACGGCTCGGGCTTCGACGGCATGCTGCGCGCCCGGACCGATCGGGTGTGCTACGAGTGCCACACCGACGCGGAGGTCGAGTTCGCCAAGAGCGCGGTGCACCGTCCCGTGCAGACCGGCAGCTGCTCGAGCTGCCACCTCGCACACGGCGGCGCCACGCCCAAGCTGGTGAAGCGCGCAGGAGCCGAGCTGTGCGCCGAGTGTCACGCAGAGACGATGAAGGAGGATCCGACGGGCGTGAGTCATCCGCCGTTCACGGCGGGAGACTGTGCCACGTGCCACGATCCCCACGCGTCGGGCCACCCCGCGCTGATCGTCGCGCCCCAGACCGAGCTGTGCCTGGGCTGCCACGCCGACCTCGAGCAGGCCGCGCGCGCAGCGCGGAGCCGTCACACGGCGTTCTCCGCGGGCAACTGCACGAGCTGCCACGGACCCCACCAGACCAAGCTGCCCAGACTGATGCTGGCCCTCGAGCCCGAGGTCTGCACGGCGTGCCATGCGTCGCTCGGGGAGAGACTGAAGACCGAGAACGTGCATCCGCCGGTCGAGGACTGCGGCGACTGCCACGAGCCGCACTTCGCCGCGCAGGCCGACCTGCTGCACACGCCCCAGCACGACACGTGCGCGCAGTGCCACGACACGTCGGACGCCGCCTTCGGCCGCGCTCATCTGGGCATCGATCCGGCGAGCCTGAACTGCGTCCGCTGCCACGATCCGCACGCCTCGAAGGACCCGCAGCTGTTCCGCCGCGAGGTTCACGCCCCGTTCGCCGCCGAGGCGTGCGAGGAGTGTCACGTGGTGCCGGGAGGAGCGTCGTGAGCCGGAACGCGCTACTCGCGGCGGGGCTGCTCGCGCTCACGGCGGGCGGGCTGCCCTGCGCCGCCGCCGACGCGGCCAAGAGCCGGCTCAAGCCCGGCGCCACGGGCAAGCTGTGCCTGGGCTGCCACGTCGACTTCCAGGACAAGATCGCCCTTCCGCACGTGCACACGCCGGTGCGGGCCGGGGACTGCGCGGACTGCCACGATCCGCACGCGTCCGATCACGGCAAGCTGCTCGCCGCCGAGCCGAACGCGATCTGCTCGCAGTGCCACGCGGGGATGGTGCCGGCCCAGGCCGCGAGCGCGCACGACGCCGTCGTTGCCGGCCAGTGCGCGACGTGCCACGACCCGCACGCCTCGGAGCACGCGAACAACCTGCGCGACGAGGGCAACGCGCTGTGCCTGGGCTGTCACACGGAGCTGGCGCAAGCGATCGCCGCCGCGGAGCACAAGCACGCGCCGGTCGAGAAGAACTGCTTGACTTGCCATACTCCGCACGCCTCGAAGGACTCCCGAGCGCTGCTGGCCCGGGCGGTTCCGGGCCTCTGCACCGAGTGCCACGATCCGCGCGGCGCCGCGTTCGCCCGCGGGCATACGGGCTACGCCGTCGGGGCAGCGGACTGCACCTCGTGCCACGACCCGCACGGCTCGTCGAGCGACGGGCTGCTCTGGACCAGCGTCCACGAGCCGCTCGCGCGGCGGATGTGCGGTCAGTGCCATGCTGCGCCGGGCGACGCGAGCGGCTTCGCGCCCAAGCGCAGCGGCGTCGATCTGTGCCGCGTCTGCCACGCCGAGGTGCTCCAGGAGAGCCTGGCCCGGGCCCACGTGCACGGTCCGCTCCTGGACGCGCGGGCCTGTGCGAACTGCCACGAGCCGCACGCCTCGAAGACCGCGGCGCTGCTGTCGCGGCCGCAGGGCGAGCTGTGCGGCGGCTGTCACGCGGATGCCGTGCGGCGCCAGGAGCGCTCGAAGGCCAAGCACGAGCCGGTCGCCGCCGGCGACTGCACGACGTGTCACGCGCCGCACGCGGCCGACGAAGCGTGGCTCTTCCGCGCGCCAGCGCCCGAGGTGTGCGGCGCCTGCCACGACTGGAAGGCGCACACGGCGCACCCGATGGGGCCGCAGGTGACCGACCCGCGCAACCGCAACCTGAGCGTCGATTGTCTGAGCTGCCATCGCGCGCACGGCACGTCCGAGGACCATCTGGCCCATTTCGAGCCGCGGAAGGAGCTGTGCATGCAGTGCCACGCGCAGTTCTCGCAGTGACGCACGCGCGGGGCCTCGCGGTCGCGATCGGGGCCCTGGTCGGGCTCGCCGCGGCCGCCGCCGGCGCCGAGTCGGTGAAGCTGAAGCCCGAAGCGTCGATCTACGTGGACGCGGCGGGAGACGGACTGAGCCGGCCGGAAGGTGTCGGCTGCTCGGCCGGCCGGCTCGCCGTGGCCGATACGGGCCACGGGCGCATCGTCCTGTACGACGTGCTCGAGGATGCACTGCGACCGACCGGTGCGATCGTCGTGCCCCAGATCCCGTTGCCGCTACGCGTCGGCTTGCTCGCGGGCGGCGACTTGCTCGCGCTCGATGGACGGTCGCGGCGCATCGGGCGTTTGAGCCCGGCGGGCGAGTTCCGCGGCTGGCTCGAGCCCGCCGAGACCCCGTGGGTTCCACGCACGTTCGCCATCGGCCCGGCCGACCGGGTGTACGTGCTCGACCTGAGCGGTCGACGCGTCGTGGTCCTCGCCGCGGGAGGCGCGGTCGAGCGCTCGATCGCGTTTCCGCCCGAGGCCGCGTTCCTCTCGGACCTGGCCGTCGACGGCCGCGGCGACGTCTACGCGATCGACAGCGTGGGTCGCCGCGCGTACGCCGCGCGCGCGGGCCAAGCGACGCTGGCCGCGCTCGGGCCGTCGCTCGCCGAAGAGCTGGATTTCCCGAGCGCCATCGCGGTCGACGACGAGGGACACCTGTTCGTCCTCGACGAGCACGGCAGCGGCATCGTGATCCTCGGCCGAGACGGCTCGTTCCACGGCCGGCAATCCGGGATGGGCTGGAAAGAGGGGCTGTTGCGCTACCCGGCCGACGCCTGTCTCGACGGCCGTGGGAGTCTCTTCGTCGCCGAGCGCGGCAACAACCGCGTGCAGCGCTTCCTGGTGCGTTGAACCAGGACCCGTTTCCGAAGCCGGTGATCCCGGCCTTGCTGTTCCTGTGCTCCGGCGCGGCCGCTCTGGTCTACGAGGTCGTGTGGGTCCGCGAGCTGGGCCTGGTCTTCGGCGGCTCCCAGCTGGCCGTGGCCACCGTGCTGTCCGTGTTCATGGGTGGCCTCGCGCTCGGCGGCTTCGTGCTCGGCCGGCAGGTCGAGCGAGTGCGGCGGCCGCTGCGCCTGTACGGCTTGCTCGAGCTGGGCATCGCCGCCTCGGCGCTCGGCGTCGGGCTCGTCCTGCGAATGTACCCCGTGATCTTCACGCCGCTGGCCCGGCTCGCCGAGGACAGCGCCGGGTGGCTGACCCTGCTTCGTGTGATCTTCGCCGCGGGGGCGCTCTTGGTCCCGGCAACGCTCATGGGCGGCACGCTTCCCGTGCTCACACGCTGCCTCGTGACGGGACCGGGTCTCGCCGGCCAGCGCCTGGCGCTGCTCTACGGCCTGAACACGCTCGGCGCGGTCGGAGGAACGCTCGGCGCGGCGTTCGTGCTGCTCCCGGCGCTCGGTGTCGCGCGCACGACGTGGGTCGCCGTCGCGGTGAACCTGGCGATCGGCCTGGTCGCCCTGGCGCTCCGCGAGCGCTTGCCCACCACGGGCCGGACGGCGGGCGCCGTACCCGCTTCGGGGGTCGCGGCGGACGACGTTCCTCGACTCGCGGCCCGGCTCGTGCTCTGGGGCATCGGAGCGAGCGGCTTCTGCGCTCTGGGCTACGAGGTGCTGTGGACGCGTGTGCTCAGCCTCGTCGTCGGCACCTCGGTCTACGGCTTTGCGGTGATGCTCGCCGCGTTCCTGTGCGGGATCGCCCTGGGAAGCCACGCCCTGGCCCTGTTGCCTCGAGCGGCCCGCGGCATCTCGCCCGGCTGGGGCGGCCCGGTGCTGGCGTTCGGCCTGGTGCAGGGGGCGGTCGCCGTGACGGCTCTCCTGACCACGCACCGGCTGCGGACGCTGCCGCTCGACGCCATGCGCCTGCAGGACTCGCTGCTGGTCGTGGGCGGCGAGTTCGCCGCGCGCCAGGCCACGAGCTTCGTCCTGGCCTTCGGCTGGATGGCGCTCCCGGCGCTCTTCATGGGCCTCGCGTTCCCGATCGCCTGTGCGCTCGAGACCCGTCGCCCGGGCGGGGTGGGTCGAGCGGTGGGGCGGGTGCTGGCCGCGAACACGGTCGGCGGGATCCTGGGGGCCGCGACGAGCGGCTTCCTGCTCCTTCCGGTCTTCGGGATCGAGCGCTCGCTCCAGATGCTGGTCGTGGTCAACCTGGGCTGCGGCCTGGCCGCGCTCGCCGCGCTCGCGCCGCCGCGCCGTGCCGCGGGCCTCGTCGCCCTGGCGGGCCTCGGCGGCGCGATGCTGGTCGGCTTCGTCGTCGCGCCGGGGCGGCTACGCACGTGGGACCGCGATCTCTTCGCCGTGTTCCGCAACAACCAGCGCGCGGCCTTCGACAGCCCCGAGCGCGTGCGCGAGGCGCTCGAGCACACCGAGGTCCTGTACTACCACGAGGGGCGCGACGAGACGATCAGCGTGATTCACCCGCGGGGCGGCGTCCAGGCGCTCCTGGTCAACGGGCGGGTCGAGGCCTCGACGCGGCGCGAGGACGTGCAATGCCAGCGCACGCTCGGTCATCTGCCGATGCTGCTCCACCCGGACCCGCGCCGGGTCTTCGTGCTCGGCCTGGGCACGGGCATGACGCTCGGCGCGGCGTCGATCCACCCGGAGGTGGAGCGGATCGTCCTGGCCGAGATCGAGCGCGGGGTCGAGCCGGCGGCCCGCGCCTTCGGCGCGTACAACCACCACGTGCTCGAGGATCCCCGGCTGCGCATCGTGCACGACGACGGCCGCAACTTCCTGCGCACCACGCGCGAGACGTTCGACGTGATCACCGCGGACCCGATCCACCCGGGGTCCCGCGGCGCGGCCTATCTCTACACGATCGAGTCGCTGCGCAGCGCGGCGGAGCGTCTCGCCCCGGGCGGAGTCGTGTGCCAGTGGCTGCCGATCTACGAGCTGACCCCGCACGACCTGCGCAGCATCACGCGCACGTTCGCCTCGAGCTTCCGGCACACCGCGCTGTGGTTGACCCACTACGACGCCGAGCTCGTGGGAAGCCAAGAGCCGCTCGTGCTCGACGAGCAGCGCCTGGCCCGGCGCCTCGCCGCTCCCGCGCTGGCGGCCGACCTGGCCGTCGTGGACATGGGCACGCCCCGCGATCTGCTGAGCCACTTCGTGCTGGGCGACCTCGGGGTGCGAGCGTTCGCGGCAGGCGGCGTGATCCACACCGACGACAACCTGTGGCTCGAGTTCTCGGCGCCGCGGGCGCAGGGGCGGCTCGAGCTGCCCGGGGAGAACGTCGAGGCGCTCGCGGCATTCCGCGAGTCCCCGCTCGCGTACATGGTCGAGCTGGTCGACCCCGCGGCGGCAGCCGAGCGCAGCGCCCACTGGTCCCGCGCCGGTGCCGCGGCGCGCCTGTACGACCGCGCGCACGCGCTCGCGCTGTCGAACCGCTGGGACAGCGCCGAGTTCGCAGCGCTCGTCGCGCGCCTGCGCGACGAGTTCGCCGACTACGCGCCGGGGCGCTTCCTCGAGGAGCGCTGGCGCGAGGTTGCCTCGGGCGTGCCGCAGCCGGTCGGCTCCGTGCGCCTGCTCGTCTCGGGCGCCGACGGAGCTGCCGCGCCGCTCGAGCTCACCGCGGTGATCCTGCGCGTGGGCCAGGGGCGCGGCGTCGTCACGCTCGTCGACAACCGCGCGCGCGAGGTCTGGATCGAGCGCTACGTCGACGCACCGGCCGAGCTCCTCGACGCGCGCCTGTCCGCGCTCGCTCACCGCCTGCTCGACGCGCTGCGGGCCGAGCAGGCGGACGCCGCGCGCGGTCACCCCGCGCCGCGCCAGGAGCTGATTCCGCGGTTGGCGCAGGTCGCGGACGCCGAGCCCGCGAGCGAGTGAGCCTCAGTGCTCGCCCGCGGCGAGCGTGCGAAGCGCCTCCGAGTCGACGAACAATCGAACCTCGGACGCCTGGCGCAGCTTCCGGCTGAACTCGGCGAGCGCGACCTCCCGCTCGTCGGCGAACACCCGCGCTCGGACCTCGTCGCGCACCTGGGCGTCCGCGCGTGGCCGCGGAGCGACGCGATCGCGCACGAACAGCACGTGGTTTCGTCCCGGCGCTTCCCCGTACAGCCGGTAGCTGCCGCTCGGCGCGCCGGTGAGCGCCTCCTGTACGCCGGCCGGCAGGATCGACAGCATCAGCAGCCGGTTGTCGAAGCGCAGCTCCTCGGGCACGTCGTTCGGGGCCACCTGCCCAGCCGCGTTCTCGCGTGTCCAGCGCAGGTCGGCCCCGGCGTTGAGCCGCTCGAGAGCCTGCTGGGCGGCTGAGGGCTCGGCGAAGGTCAGCGATTCGAGGCGCACCATCTCCGGATCCATGAACTCCGCGGCGTGCGCCTCGCGGTAGGCCAGGATCTCGGCGTCCGTCACCTCGATCGAGGGCTCGATCACGCGCGCCATGAACAGGCCGAACAGCGTGGCGTCCTCGAACTCCGTGATCCGTGCGCGAAATTCGTCCGTCGAGTCGAGCTTCTTCCGGCGCGCCTCGGCGTCGAGCACGCGCCCGCTCGTCAGCTGCTCGAGCGCCGTGCCCTTGGACCGCCCGAGGCGTCCCTTCTGCGCCGCCTGCTCGACCCCGTGGTACATCCGACTCTTCAGCAGCCGTGCCAGGTCCTGCACGCGGATCGGGTCGCCGCCCTCGATGCGCACGAGCACGCGCTCGTCGGCCAGGAACTTGTCGAACTCCTGCGCCGCCGCGTCGAAGTCGAGCGAGGCCAAGAGCGCGTCGTCGGTCTTGGCGCGCTTGGCCCGCAGGCCGTCCACGTAGGCTCGGATCGCCGTCGAGCGCTGTCGTGCGGCGATCTCGCTCTCCGCGCTCTCGCGCGCCGCCGGATCGTCGGGCACCCGCGCGGCGGAGAGCCGTAGCACGCCGATCCCTGAGGCGAGCTCGATGGGCGGGCTCGTCTGTCCGGGCTCGAGCAGAGCCAGCGCCTCCGCGACCGTGGCGTGCAGCCGCGCGCGCGGCACGAAGCGCGGTGCCTGGTACTCCTTGGCCCGGCCGTCGGCCACGAGCCGCGCGGCGAGCTCGCCGAAATCGGCGCCCTCGGCGAGCAGCTGCGCCGCGAACGCCTCGGCCTCGGCGCGCTCGGCGAACAGAGCCAGGGCGACTTCGCATTCCTCGGTTTGCTCGCGGAGCAGCGTCCCGACCGCGGCCGGATCGGCGGGCGCGGGGGCGCCGAGCGCGCGCTCGAACAGCATCGCCCGCAGGGTCTCCTCGCGGAAGCGCTCGAGCGGCTTCTGGTACTCGGGCAGCGCATCGAGGCCGATGGTACGGGCCTCCTGCAGGATCAGCTCGGCCTGCACCAGTCGCTCGAGCAGCGCCATCGGGTCACGCTGCGGCACCGCCCGCGGCGCGTCCTCGGCCCCTGCGTGCATCGCGCCCAGCGCATCCAGGTACTCGTCGAGCGAGAGCGGCGCGCCGTTGATCGAGGCCACGGAGCGCACACCGTCGATGACCGGCAGGCCGGCGGCGGCCGCGGCGGGTCCGAGCAGGGTCGCCGCGAGGCCGAGGGTGGCGAGGGCGCCCGATCGTCGATGGTGAATCATTCCCCCTCCGCCTGGGTCGAGAAACCGCGCGCGAATTGCGTGGCCGCGGCCAGAACCATACCCGAGGCCAGCGCGCGCGCGCTACGTACGCGCCCGACGTCGAAGAACACGACGCCGTCATCGCCGCGGTTCGCGCTGTAGGCCGACCACACCACGACGCGTCGTCGCACGTCGATGACCCAGACCGAGAACGCGACGCGCGGCACCGGTGCACCGATGAAATCGGCGTAGTCGAGCACGCGCCCGGTGACCACCAGGTCGACGTCGAGCAGCTCGCGCAGCGCGTCGCCCTGCGCGAGCGACAGCCCCTGGTCCTGGATCACGCGGCCCCGCAGCAGCGCCTCGCGCACCTCGCCGGGCTCGATCAGATCCAGGCCGGCGCGACCGGCGAGCCGCGTGGCGAACAACCCGGCCACGGCCTCGCCGGCGTCCGGGCGCGCGCTCCGGTTCTCGAACGGCAGCACGGCGACGCGCGGCGTTCGCGCGGAGGGCTGGTCGAGCTCGCTGGCCCGATACACCTTCTTGGGCCGCTGGCCCTTGCGCTCCGCGGGCTGCCCCCATACCCCCGGCGCCGCGCGGATGCCGCTCGCTCGCGCCAGCTCGCCCTGCGCCAGCGGGCCGAGGAGCCGCGACAGGGCGAGATCGCTCAGCTCCTCGATCGACTGGATCTCGCCCAGCCGCAACACGCCCGGCCGATCGTCGCCCGAGAGCGCGACCTCGGCGGCCCAGACGATGCGCCCGTCCTCCGCGGCCAGGATCCGCGCGTTGAGCGCGACCCGCGGGGGCGGCTCGGATTCGAACAGGTCCACCGAGGCGACGAGCACCGCATCGGCGTCCAGCTCGCTGCGCAGCGCTTCGAGCGTGGCTGCAGTGACTCCGCCCGTGTAGCGCAGCCGCTCACGGCGCAAGAACGCGAGCACGTTCTCGGCGGGCACGACGTCGAACCCGGCCTCCCGCGCGCGCTGGGCCACGAGCGCGTCGAGCGTGGCGCGCTCGGCGCTGCCCCCCGCCAGGTCGACCAGGGGGAACGTGACGAGGCGCGTCGCGCGATCCTCCGCCACCTCCCCGGCCGGAAGGAGCGCGAGCGACAGGGCAACCCCCAGGGCGAGTCGCATCGTGTCAGCGGAACAGTTGATCGAGCAGCTTGTCCACCACGTCCCGCGTCACGTCGTCCATCGGCCGTCCACCGCCGCCGAACACGCGGTCCGCTGCGGAGACGCCGCCTGAGGAGGCCGAAGCGCTCCACACCACACGACCGGACTCGGCCTCGAGCATCCGCACGCTCAGGCTGACCACGCCCGCCGCGCTCCCGCCCGAGCGCAGCTCGCCGTACTCGCGCACCGCGCCCAGGATCACCACGTCGGCGTCGAGGATGCCGGCGAGCTGCACGACCTCCTCGGAGCTGGGTTGCGTCGGGGCGCGTAGCGAGGCGCGCGAGACGCCGCGGCTGATCTCCCCCGGCGGCAGCACGTAGAGCGAGCCCGTGGCCTGCAGCATGGTCATGAACACGTCCCGCACCGCCTCGTCGGCGTGGTTGTTCGACGTCAGGTTGTCGAACGGCAGGACCGCCACCGTGCGGATCAGACTGAAGTCCATGTTCGGGTCGTGGTACGTGACGTCCACGCCGCGGCGGGCGGTGCAGCCTGCGGCGAGCAGCGCGAGCCCGACCCCGACCCCGACCCCGACCCCGACCCCCACCATTCCCGCGACCGTCCGTGCTCGTTTCATCGGCGACCTCGCTCAGAATCCCCAGCGGAGGATAGCGGACGCGACCCGATTCTCGAAGCGTACGAGTTGCTGCTCGTCGAGCGACTCGAACCAGGACAGCTCGACCCAGGAGCGCGGGTTGAGCCGGTAGCGCAGCGTGGGCCCATAGGAGCGCTGGAGCTCGTTGCGCAGATCGCGGCGCGTCTCGTCGTAGCTCAGGGCCAGGCGGAACGCCGCCTGCGGGAACGGGGTCCAGCTGAGCGTGGAGCGGCGGATCGTGTCGCGCGCCAGGTCGCTGCGCCACTCCACGCGCCAGGCCGTGAAGAGGTACGCCGTGGGCACGGGGGTCCAGGTGACGTTGGCCTCGCTCGCGCGGGTGAACACGTCCTCGAACCCGTCGCCGACGCGCCCCAGGGACTCGGCGTCGGTGTAGATCAGCTGCAGCAGCAGGTCGGAGCGCGGCTCGATGCGCGCGCTGAAGTCGACCTGGGTCGAGGGCAAGGTCTGGCCGAACGCGTTCTCGCGGTGCGAGCGCGTGACGCCGAGCTGCAGGTCGAGGCCGTCGAGCAGCGTGGCCACGCCGTAGAACATCAGGCTGATCTGGTCGCCGCCGACCTCGTCGGCCTGTTGCTCGTTGCGCCCGCTGAGCGACAGCGTGTACTGCAGGCGCTCCACCGGATGGACCTCGAGCGCCGAGGACCAGACCAGCGCGCGGTCGTGCGTGTCCATCTCGCGCGACTCCTCCCAGACCGCGCGCGAGGTCAGACTGGCCGCCCGCGCTAGCGGATGGAGATAGGAGAGTCCGTTCGACATGCGGTAGTCGGCCGAGGCGCCGCTCGGGTCGATCACGTTCAGGTTGCCGAAGTAGAACAGATCGTGGTGTGCGAGCAGGCGTGCGCGCGTGTCGACATTGAGCGACTGCAGCGTGTCCTCGCTCTGGGTGCGCCCGGTCGGCGCGGGAACCTGGTCCGCGGCGTCGAGCTCGGTGACGAACAGATCCGGATAGTCGTCGGCGTCGGGCACGCCGGGATCGAGCGGGCGCACGACGAGCTTGACGAAGCGCGTCGATTGCTCGGCGAAGCGGATCTCGAAGCGGCGCAGGAACTCGTCGTACGGCGCGGGCTGGACGACCGCGCGGGGCGTCCAGTCGCGGTTGTTCGGGCTGGTCCAGATCTGCCAGGACAGCGTGGCCGCGATGTCGGCACGCAGATCGCGATCGATCCAGACGAAGAGCGTGTCCACGCTCGTGACCAGGCCGAAATCGACTCCCGCGGCCCAGGGCCGCACGTCGCCGCCCGGCGGCGGCAGGCCCAGGTCGATCACGGTCGGCACGCCGAGGTCGTCGTCGATCAGCCCCGGAGCGGCAGCCAGCGTGCCGTCGAGCGGGGTGTCGTCGCGATCGACCAGACCCTCCTGCGGGAACAGCGGGATGTCGACGTCCCCTCCCGCGCGACTCGTGATCTCGGTCTCGCTGCGGCTCGCGGCATACTCGGCGTGGAACAGCACGCGGCGGTCGATCCACTGGTCGGTGTAGGCGATATCGGCGCGGTGCGAGCGGGTCTCGGCGTCGGTGTCGTTCAGCCGATCGTCGCGGGCGGTCAGCGTTCCACGATAGCTCCAGCTCAGCTGCGGGTTGATGGCCTGGGTCACCGAGAGGTCCGCCAGGTCGGACACCTGGTCGCGCGACGCACGCTCGTCGTCGTGGTCGTACGCTCGCGCGAGCGCGAGGCGGGCGCGCGGCGCGTTCGGCGCCTCGGGCGTGTAGCCCAGCGTGCCGAAGAAGCCGTCGCGAACCGTGCCGCGATCCGGCAGGCCCGCCGTCTCGGTCGAGCGCTGATCGCGCGTCCAGGAGAGCTGCGCGAGGAAGCGCGAGGTCTCGCGGCCGAATCCGATGTAGGGGCGCAGGCGTCGCTCGTCCGTGTCCGAATCGCCCCCGTCGAAGTCGATCGCCACGTCCGCGTCGTCGAACGTGCCCCCGGCCCAGAAGCGCACCCACGGGGAGACCTGGCGGGTCAGATTCAGGTAGAGCCGGCGGGCCACGGCCTCGGTGTCGGTTTCGAACGTGCCCAGGCCGGCGATCTGCTCGCTCGCCTCGGCATCGACCGCCTGCAGCTCGACGTATCCGGTGACGTCGTCGCCGCGCAGCGGGATCCGCGCGGCGGCGAGCGCGATCGCGACGCAGGCCAGCGCGTGCCCCCGGGCGAGCCGAGGTCGCGACTGCGTCACGGCCCGCTCCGCCCGTCCGCGGCGACGTCGATCCACTCGGCCCCGGCCCCCAGCTCGGCGATCGCGGTCGACCGGCCGCCGACGACCCGAATGACGTGGACCGCGTGCGCGGCCGGGATCGCCGCCAGGAGCTGCTCGGTCTCGCGATCCACGGCCAGAAAGGTCACGTCGTCCGCCGTCTCGATCGTCTCGATCGGCAGCAGCGCCGAGGGGTCGTAGACCTCGATCGCCGCGGCGTGGCGCCGCGCCACGTAGACCCGGTTCGTGCGCGGATCGACCGCGATCGCGGCGGCGGCGGGGCCGACGTAGGCCCGCTCGACGACACGCAGCGTCGCCACGTCGATCACGGACAGGTAGGACGAGTCCTCGTGAATCACGAGCAAGTGCCGGCCGGCGCGGGCCAGCGCGCCGAAGCGCGGCGCGGGCTCGGTCACGATCACGCCGACGACCGTCCCGCGCGCGAGGTCGATCACCGCCACGCTGTTGCCCCCACGCTGGAACACGAACGCGCGCCGCTCGTCGGCATCGAGCAGCACCGCGACCGGCTCGACGCCGACCGTCACGCGGAAGCGCTCGGCGAGCGAGGGCGCATCCAGCACGGTCACCGTGTTCGAGCCACGATTGGCCACGACGATCGTGCGGCCGTCCCGCGCGAGCGCGAGCCCTGCCGGATCGTCCCCGGGGATCAGGGGCAGCGACTGGTCCCGGACGCCACGCACGAGGTCGAACGCCTCGATCACGTCGCCGCCCGCGCAGGCCACATAGCCGCGGGCCCGCTCGGCGTCGTAGGCGGCTCCGCTCGGATCGGCGGCCGTGAGCAGGACGTCGAACACCTCGCCGTCGAGCTTGTGGAACACCACCAGCGCCGACAGGTCCGGCACGCTGGCCAGCGCGGTCGCCCCCGGAGCCAGCTCGGTGGCCGAGGTGCGGCCGCCCGAGAACGTGGGCTCGAACGGCTGACCGGGCGCGACGCCCGCACCGACGTCGAGCCGCAGCCGGAGCACCGTGGCCCGGCCCGGCTCGACGGTGAACGGCATCGTGCTCGGCTGCGGAGCGAAGGGGACGGGCAGCGCCGCCGCTTCGGGGGAGAGCGCGAGGCTCGCCGCGCTGACGACGACCTCGATCCCGCGGTAGCTGCCGGGTGGGAGCGGCCCGAGCGCGAGCAGCCGCTGCCGGGGCGAGTCGGCCGCGTCGAGCGTCGCGCTCTCGAGCGTCAGCGCGTGCACGGTGCCGTCCGCGGCCGTTGCGGCGATCGAGGCGATCTCGGCGCGCAACCCGGCTGCCTCGCCAGGCAGCGCTTCGAGGTACAGCAGGACCAGCCCGGCACCCTCGGGCACGCGCGGCACCGCCCGCGGCTGCGGGCGTACCGCGCAGCAAGCCACGAGCGCGGCTGCGAGCGCAAGGCTGGCCCGACCGAGGCGTTTCACGCGAGCACTCCGGGCAGCGGAGCGTAAGCGAACCGCTCCACGCATCGCAAGGCTGCGCCCGGCAACAAAAAGGGCCGGCCTCGGCGACCGGCCCCTTCCAGTTCGTCGCGCGGACGCGGTGGCGCCCGGGTCTTAGTCCTTCACGTGGCACTTGTTGCAGAGCTGGCGCTGCGACTTGGCGAACACGGTCGACGGGCGGTCGTAGTAGGAGTCCTCGACCTCCGCCGATGTACGGCCGCGAGCGCCGAAGCCGTTCTGGCCCGAGCCGCCACCGGCCCAGTTGAAGTAGAGGCCGGTCGGGTCGGTCAGCAGCTCGTATTCGACGTTCCAGCGCAGTCCGTACTCCCAGCCCGAAGCGTGAGCGCGGTGGCAGCTCAGGCAATCCACGCGGTCGCTCGAGCTGTCGGGGCCGGCGTAGGTCGGGCTCGCATTGCCGGCTTTCGACTTGAGGCCGGTCGCGCCGTCGTAGACGTCGGTGTTGTAGATCACCGGGACGAGCGAGGTGAAGGAGCTGGTGTCCACGCCCGTCAGGTCACCCGTCTTCTTGTACGCGTTGTAGTTGTCATACGTCGAGCCGTTGAGCGGCTCGTCCGTCGGGTGCACGTACTCGGCACCGTTGTCGTAGTGCATGCCCGGGTGGCAGGTGCCGCACCACTCGCTCCAGGTGTTGTGTCCCGTGGCGGTGCTGCGACCGTAGGCCACCTTGACCTGATTCGTGGCCTCGGTCTGGTTGTACGTCGACGGCGCCACGGCATCCGGAGCGCCGGTGAAGGACGCGCCGGGCACCGAATAGCCGGGGCCGGCGAGGATGCGGTACACGCCAACCGACGTGTCAGCCGTCGGCACCGCGGTGTTGTTGTAGGAGCCCGACGCCGTGATCGGCTTGTCGGTATTGCCGGGCGTGGGGCGCGTGATCGTGCCGTCGAGGTTCCGCCGGGACTGCCCGTGCGGATCGTGACAGCTGGTGCAGGCGAGGTTCGCGGACAGGAACGTCCCGCCGGGGGCGTTCGCGTTCACCGGGTCGACGTCGTATCCGTAGGTCGTGTCGACCCCTGTCGAATCGAAGCCGACGGTGGCGACGACGTTGTGGCCGTGGCTGTGGCCTTCCTCCATCTCGGTCGGAGGAGGCGTGCCGCGCCCGAGCCACGTATAGGTCTTGTGCAGCCAGCCGAAATCTCCGCCCGGCGTGCGCTGCTTCGGCGAGACCCCGGCCACCAGCTCCGCTTCGGGCGTGCTGATGTGGTAGCTCGACGGGCCGGTGTCCCCGGCATGCTCGTGGCACGACAGGCACGTCGCGCTGTTGTCGCCACCGAGCAGCAGGTTGTCGCCTCCCGGATAGGGATCGTGCATGCTGTGGCATCCCACGCACTCAGCGACGCCACCGGTGTGGAAGGCGAGCGCGCTGCCGCCCAGTCCGAGCCCGAGCGCTAACGCGGCGACCGCCACGATCGAGAACCGTATTCGTCTCATTGCTTTGCTCCTTGCCACCTGACGGCCCCCGGGTCATCCGGCCCGACCACGCCGAAGGGCTTCAGGCTGGAACTGGTATTTTGCAATGACCGCGCCAACGTTTTTTTACGTTTTGGGGCTCTGCCCGATATCGTATGTCCACACGCCGCGCCGACCGATCTGGGTCACGTAGGCCTTTCCCTGACCGACGAAAACATCGCTCGGCAGGCCGAGAACGCCGCCCTCGCCCGGATCCCCGCCGAACTCCATGAGAAACCGATACCCCGCATCGAAGACCATCACCACCCCGCGGTTCTTGTCGGCCACGTAGATCCGGCCGTCGGGGTCCCTGGCGATGCCGGCCACGATCGCGAACATCCCCGGGTCCGAGCCAGCGTCCCCCCAGCTCCCCAGGAGCGCGCCCTCGGAGGAGATCTCGAAGGCCCGAAACTGGACCGAGCAGGTCAGCAGGATGCGCCCCGCCTCGTCCACGCTCAGCCCCGTGATCTCCTGCTGATCGCGGTCCGCGGGGGGGATCCCGATGATCGCGGCAATGTCGAGCGCCCGCTCGAACGTCCCGTCCGGGTGCGCCACGACGACGAGCCAGCCCGTCGTGCTGGCGAACCACAGGCGATCCAGGCTGAAAAAGACCCGATTCGGCAGGAACCCCGCCAGACCGGGTGGCATTCCCGCGATCTGGATCTCCGCTCCAGGGACACCGCGAAAGTCGTGAACTGTGATCGCCACGCGGGGCTGGTCGCCGGGCGCTTCGAGGTCGACCGCCAGAGTGATGATGTCTCCTTCCGGGGTCGCGGTCAGGTCCAGGACCGCCCCCAGCCGCGGCGATGTCCGGAAACCGAACACCTGCATGCCTACATCGTTGAAGACCCTGACGTCGCGACCCTCGGCGACCAAGGCCTCGCCCGTCGCACGATCGATCGCCACGCGAGCCTGGCCCATCCGGAGGGCGCCGTTGAAGTCGGCCAGGACGTGGCCGAAGCTGATCCGCGGGGCTTCCTGGGCGGCCGCGGGCAAGACCAGCCCGAGCGCCAGGAAACGGACGAGTGCGCGACGGTGGAAGCTGCCGGCCATCGGATGGAGTGTAACAAGAAGGATGCCAATGCGGGAGGAGCAGAGGGTTCGAACGCTCCCGTATTCGACCGATCCGGACGCATGTGGGCCAAATCCCTCCCCCAAGCGATTCAGCCGCTGCGGGCGATGGCGCAGTTGGACTCGAGAGGACGATAGTCCCGAAGAACCGAGCACGGCCGGGTCCGTCCCCTGGATAATCCCACCTGACGAAGGAACCGAGAAGGGGGAACCCCGGTCATGCGCGTACGGGCTCTTGCGGGGATCGTGCTGGGGCTCTGCTCCGCCGGCTTGGCTCGACCGAGCGAGCTCCTGGCCCAACCGCTCGAGGGGTTCCTGGAAAACCGCGGCCAGCTCGATGCGGCGGTCCGCTACTATCGGGCCGGTCCGCGCGGGTCGGTGTACTTCACCGGCCAAGCGGTCGTGCTCGAGATCGTCGGCGCTCCCGAGCCAAGCGACTCCGGGATGGGCACGCCCGACGCGCGAGCCCGCGAGCAGCGGCCGCGCCACGCGGCACGGCGTCACGCTCTGCGCCTCGTGTTCGAAGGTGCGAGGCACGGTGCGTCCGTCGAGGGGGCCGGCCGTCTGCCTGGACGGCAGCGGTTCCTGCTCGGCGGCGGATCGAATCGGCCGACGGAGGTGCCGGCCTTCGCCGAGGTCCTCTACCGCGACCTGTGGCCGGGAATCGACCTGGTCTTCTCTTCGAGAGCGGGTGAGCTGTCGTACCGCGTGCTGGCCCGGGAGGGTGCCGATGTGGGGCGGGTTCGCTTCCGCCACGAGGGTGGCGATCGTGTTCGATCGACGGCCGATGCGGAGATCCTCGACACGCCCGCGGCCATGGTGCTCATCGAGCGACCGAGTGGGCCGGGGCGTGAGGGCTCGATCCGACTGAGCGAGCCGCTCGCGACTAGCGACGCCGTGGCATCAGCCGCCTTGGCAGCTCAGGCTCCGGACCGTCTCGGCTGGAGCAGCTTCCTCGGCGGCGCGCGCGACGAAGCGGTCCATGCGCTGGCGGTCGACACCGATGGCCAGATCGTCGTGGTCGGGGCGGCTCGCTCGCCCGATTTCCCGACCACCAGCGGTGCCCTGGAGCCGTCCCACCGCGGGTCGTTCGACGCGTTCGCGGCGCGGTTCTCGGCCGACGGCACGACGCTGCTCTGGAGCACGTTTCTCGGCGGCAGCTTGGACGACCGGGCCTGGGCAGTCGCCCTCGACGGATCGGGACGTCCGGTGATCGCCGGCGTCACCGGCTCGGTCGGGTTCCCGGTCACGGCCGGAGCTTTCGACGAGTCGCAAAACGGGAGCTACGACGCATTCGTCACCTGCCTCGAGGCCGACGGCTCGGCGCTCGTGTGGAGCACGCTGCTCGGCGGCGCGGGTTCCGAATGGGACGTGTCGGGGCTGCAGCTCGATCCGCTGGGACGCGCGACGATCGTCGGCAGCACGCGCTCGGGCGACTTTCCCACGACCGCCGGTGCGTACGATGAGGATCTCGGGGGAGCCCAGGACGCGTTCATCGCCCGGCTGACCGTGGGTGGGACGGCGCTCGACTTCGCCACGCTGCTCGGCGGGGCAGGGCTCGACTCGGCCGAGGACGTGGCGCTCGACGCGTCGGGCCGACCCGTGATCGTGGGCCGCACCTACTCGCCCGACTTCCCCATCCCTGCCGGGGCGTTCCAGGAGACGTTCGCCGGCACGCCCGACCTGCCGGAAGGCTTCGTCGCGCGCCTCTCGTCGGGCGGAGACGCCCTCGAGATGGCCACGTTCCTCGGCGGGAGCCTCGACGACGAGGCGTTCGCCGTGGCGATCGACCCGGCACAACGGCCGGTCGTTGCCGGCTCGACCGGCTCGATCGACTTCCCGACGACCCCCGGTGCGTTCTCGCGCACCTACGCCGGCAACCGAGACGCATTCGTCGCCCGTCTCGAGGCCGACGGCTCCGGGCTCGTCTGGTCGACGCTGCTGGGTGGCGGGGGAGGCGAGAGTGGGCTCGACGTCGTACTGAGCGCGCGGAACCACCCCGTCGTCACGGGGTGGACCTGCTCCGAGGATTTTCCCGTCGCCGGAGCGGCGTTCGACGACACGTTCCGCGGACCGTGCGACGCGTTCGTGACCTCGTTCGGGTCCGCCGGGTCGCACCTGACCTACAGCACGTTCCTCGGTGGGTGGTACGACGAGTCGGGCTACGCGCTCGCGCTCGATGCCTACGACCGTCCCATCCTCGGGGGCGAGACGCTGTCGTCCGACTTCCCGACCACCGCCACGGCGTACGACCCGGACCACGCTAGCCCCGACGAACGGTACGACGGCTTCGTGCTCCGCCTCTCGCCCCAGGTCGTGTGCGTGAGCGTGTCCGGCGCCTCGACACCCGAGCTGAGCCTGGGGAAGGCGCCCGGGCCTGGCTGTCCCCCGGGAGTTCCCGAGGGGCAGGCGATCGATCTCGTCGAGGGGCGGCTCGAGGATCTCGCGGCGAGCGCGATCGCGGTCGTCGATCCGGTGCGCTGCGGGTCGGCCGACGTCGTGTTCGCGACGGACACGCTCCCCGCACCGGGCCACGGACTCTTCCTGCTCGCGCGCTACGCCCCGCTCGGCTCTTATGCCGACGGCGCGGGACCGGGTCTCGTGGGGACGCGGGTCGTCGAGATCGGCGACTGCCCCTAGACTGGGCCCGTGTGCTTCACCCCACTCGTTCTGGCACTCGCTCTGGGCCAGTCGACCGCCGCGGCGCCTCAGCCAGAGCGGCTCGTGGCGGTGACCTTCGACGACCTCCCCGCGCAGCCGCGCGAAGCGCCCACCGCCGACGCGATGGTCGCGCTCTCGCGCGCGATCGTCGGGGTGTTGCGCGAGCGCGGGATCCCGGCCGTCGGCTTCGTCAACGAGGACAAGCTCCGCGGCGAGAGCGGCGTCGATCGCGAGCGCGTGCGCGCGCTCGAAGTCTGGCTCGAGGCGGGGCTCGAGCTGGGCAACCACACCTACTCGCACCCGAGCCTGCACCGGACGGCGCTCGCCGCCTACCTCGACGAGATCGAGCGGGGCGAGGCGGTCACGCGTGAGCTGCTCGCCGCGCGCGGGTCCCACCCGCGCTGGTTCCGCCATCCGTTCCTGCACACCGGGCGCGATCTCGAGACGAAGCGCGCCGTCGAGGCCTGGCTGACCGAGCGCGGACTGCGCGTCGCGCCGGTGACGATCGACAACGCCGAGTGGATCTTCGCGCGCGCCTACCTGAAGGCGCGGGAAGGCGCCGACGAGGCGGGCGCCCGGCGCATCGCCGACGAGTACGTGGTCTACATGGAGCGCAAGACCGAATACTGGGAGCGGCAGTCGGTCGCGCTCTTCGGTCGCGAGATCCCGCAGGTGCTGCTGGTCCATGCGAACCGGCTGAACGCCGATCACTTCGCGCGCGTGGCCGACATGCTGTCCCGCCGCGGCTACCGCTACACGACGCTCGAGCGCGCGGTCGAAGACGACGCCTACGACTCGACCGACACGTTCACGGGCGGCGCCGGGATCAGCTGGCTCCACCGCTGGGCGCTCTCGGGCCGGGGCCGCGTCCTGCCCGACGAGCCGCGCACGCCGGCCTTCGTCATGGCCGCGGCCGGAGTGGAGGCGGAGTAGCCTCGTAGTCGGCGAGCCGGACGGGCAGTCGCCGCGCACCCCAGCTCCCCGGGGAGCGCTCGAAGCGGCCCGCGCAGCGTGTCCCGCACTCCGCGCAGCGACCGTCGTCCCGCAGGTTCCAGTCCTGGATCTCGTACCAGTCGCGCACGACCAGCGCCGTGCCGCAGCCGTGGCAGTGCGTCGTGCCGCCTTCCCGATCGTGGACGTTGCCCGTGTAGACGTGGCGCAGCCCGGCCTCGCGAGCGATGCGGCGCGCGCGCGTGAGCGTGTCGGGGGGGGTGGGCGCCACGTCCCGCATCTTCCAGTCCGGATGGAACGTGGTGAAGTGCAGCGGCACGTCCGGCCCGAGCCGCTCGACGATCCAGCGTGACATCGCGGCGGTCTCCTCGGGCGAGTCGTTCCAGCCCGGGATCATCAGGTTCGTGATCTCGAACCACACGTCCGTCTCGTGCTTGAGGTAGACCAGCGTCTCGAGGACGGGCGCCAGGCTTCCCGCGCACAGCTTCTGGTAGAACTCCTCGGTGAAGCCCTTGAGGTCGACGTTGGCCGCGTCCATGTGCTGGTAGAACTCGGCCCGCGGCTCGGGGCAGACCTCGCCGGCGGTCACGGCCACGGTGAGGATCCCGAGCGCGTGGCAGGCCCGGGCCACGTCGATCGCGTACTCGTGGAAGATCACCGGGTCGTTGTAGGTGAAGGCCACGCTCTTGCAGTCGAGGTCGCGAGCGGCGCGGGCGATCGTCTCGGGCGCGGCGGAGTCGGCCAGCGTGTCCACGTCGCGCGACTTGCTGATGTCCCAGTTCTGGCAGAACCGGCAGCCCAGGTTGCAGCCCGCGGTGCCGAAGGACAGCACCGGCGTGCCGGGCAGGAAGTGGTTCAGCGGCTTCTTCTCGATCGGGTCGACGCAGAACCCGCTCGACCGACCGTAGGTCGTCAGCACGATCTCGCCACCCTGAGCGGCACGCACGAAGCACATCCCGCGCTGGCCCTCGCGCAGCTTGCAGAAGCGCGGGCACAGGTCGCACTGCACGCGCCCGTCATCGAGGCGGTGCCAGTACCGTGTGGCTACGACGCTCGTGTCGATCGCGCTCATGGTCGTTCTGCTCAGGATTATAGGCGCCTCCTGCTATCCTGGCCGGCCATGCAACCGACCGAGCTGCTGCCTTGTGTCGAGGTCGAGCCGACGCCGGGTCCCGCGCGGTCCGCGGTGCTGTGGCTCCACGGGCTCGGCGCGGACGGCCACGACTTCGAGCCGCTCGTGCCCTATCTGCGCATCGATCCGGCGCGCGCGGCGCGGTTCGTGTTCCCGCACGCGCCCGCACGCGCTGTCACGATCAACATGGGTCTGATCATGCCCGCCTGGTACGACATCCGGGATCTGTCACTCGAAGGCGACATCGACGAGCAGGGGATTCGCCAGTCGACCGAGCAGGTGCGAGCGCTGATCGCACGCGAGAACGCGCGCGGGATCGAGACATCGCGGATCGTGCTCGCCGGCTTCTCGCAGGGCGGAGCGATCGCGCTCCACGCGGGGCTGCGCCACCCCGACCAGCTCGCCGGCATCCTGGCGCTCTCGTGTTACCTGGTTCGCGGCGAGACGCTCGAGACCGAGCGCAGCGCGGCGAACGACGCAACGCCGGTGTTCCAGGCGCACGGGACGCAGGACCCGATGGTCCCGCTCGACGCGGGTCTGGCGGCCCGGGACCGTCTGGTCGAGCTGGGCTACCGCGTCGATTGGCGCACCTACCCGATCGCGCACGAGGTCGGGCCCCAGGAAATCGCAGACGTCGGCCGCACGCTCAACGTGTGGCTCGGCGGAGCAGAGTCATGACGGCGGCGGCGCGGTCGATCGTGCTCACGGCCGCGGCGGGGCTCGGCGTGGCTTCCCTGGTCGAGGCCGAGGACGGCCCGATCCAGGACAACAGCTTCCTGATCGAGGAGGCCTACAATCAGGAGCGCGGCGTCGTCCAGCACATCAGCAGCTTCGTCCGGAACGACGACCGGGGATGGGGCTACTCGTTCACCCAGGAGTGGCCGGTACCTGGGCAGAAGCACCAGCTGAGCTACACGCTCAACTGGGCCCGTGTCGATCCCGACGGTCAAGACGACACCGGCTTCTCGGACGTGCTGATCAACTATCGCTGGCAGGCGCTCGGCGGCGGCGACGCCGCCGTCGCCTTCGCGCCGCGCTTCAGCCTGCTCTTGCCGACGGGCGACGAGAACGACCTGCTGGGGGACGGGCACGCGGGCGCGCAGGTCAACCTGCCGCTCAGCGTCGACCTGTCGTCACGCTTCGTCACGCACGCCAATGCCGGTGCGACCTTCGTCCCCTCGGCGCGGGACGGGGCCGGGGCTGAGGCCGACGTCTTCGCCTACAGTTTCGGCGGCAGCCTGATCTGGCTCGCCCGCCCGAAGTTCAACGTGATGCTCGAGGCGGTCTACGCGCGCGCCGAGCAGGTGGTCGGGGACCATACGACGGCCGCGGCGTCGACGACGATCGTCAGCCCCGGCCTACGCTGGGCCATCGACTTCGAGTCCGGGCTGCAGATCGTCCCCGGCATCGCCGTGCCGTTCGGTGTGGGATCCAGCTCGGGCGAGGAGGCGGTGCTCCTCTATCTGAGCTTCGAGCACGCGTTCCGGCGGTAGGGCCCTCTGTGCGGCGGACCAAAGCCGCAGACGACCTCGGCGCCGTCACGCCTGTTTGGTCGGCTTGACGAGTGAACGTTGTACCCACGGCAACAGGTGATCGAAGTCGCACCTGCCGCTCTCCAGAAGACGGATCAGAAACCGGTGCGCATTGTCGGCGTCGACATCGAACTTCCATCCGTTCAACCTCAAGAACACGTCGGTGGCGAAAAAGGCGACGCGCTTGTTCCCGTCCACGAATGGATGGTTCATGAGGAGCGACTCGAAAAGTGCAGCGGCCATCTCCGCCAGATCCCGGTAGTAGCCGGTCTGCGGGCGGAAGAGAGCGCTTTCGAGCAACCCGGCGTCCCGCACTCCTGGTGGACCGCCGAACTCGTCGACGAGCCGCTCGTGGATGGCGAGCACTTCGTCGACGGTCAGGAAACGGGTCCGATCAGCGGGCAAGCAGACGACCCAGCTTCGCGTTCTCCACGATGGAGTTCTCGAGGTGGCGTCGCACGATCGGTCTCACACGGCGCCTCTGGATGTATTCGCGGATGGCCTCCGTGAGCAGCCCGGAGATATTCTGGTGCGATTCGTCGGCCATGTCCTTGAACTCTTCCCAGACCGACGCCTCGACCTTGGAGCTGACCTTGATCGCGCCCATCGCTCCCTCCTGACGTGTCAAGATACGTCAAGACAAATCGCGCTGCCAGAACTGGTGTCCGACGTGCGCTGAAAGCGCCGAGCGCCTCGAGCGCTTCCGGTGCGAGGCAAGGCAGTCGCAGCGCTGAACCACCCGCACATCGTGACCCAGGCACGAGTCTCGACCGCTCACGAGGTAGCTACTGCCCGCAGGCGTTCGTCGTGGTCTTGAGCGCGATGCCGCAGGCCAGCGAAGCGCCGCCCGGACCGGGCCCGACGCGCTCGGCGCCAGCGCCGTCCTGGCCCCACGAGCCTTCGCTGCCCGCGCCGTCGTGGGCCACGAGCAGAAACCACACGAGCCCGTGCGGGTCGGCGAGTGCATCGGGCGTGCCGCTCCAGACGTACGGCGATGTGACACCGATGTCGCAACGCGCGCCGGCGAGCTCGAAGGCTCCACCGGAGGCTGCGGGGAGCTCCGCGCTGCCGCCGAACAGCACGTGGTAGCCGCGCGCGGCGCAGCCGGTCGTGTCCCAGGCCAACTCGAGCGCCGAGCCCTGCGGGTCGAGCTTGCCGACACGCAGGTCGGGGACTCCGGGCGGCGGCCCGGCGAGAGTCGAGGTCGAGCCCACGATGCGCACGACGCGGCCGGTCGTCGAGAAATCGAACTGCGTCACGACGAGGAGGATCTCGCCCGCGGCGTCTTCGCCGATCCCGATCAGGTTCGGACCGAGCGGTGCGCCCGCGGCATCGATGGCGAGCTTCGCGATCTGGCCCGTGTTGGGCGTCATCACGAACAGGCGCCCGCTGATCAGGTCGCCGAAGATGTAGCGGCCGACCAGCTCCGGTAGCGCCGAGCCGCGATAGACGAAGCCGCCGGTGATCGAGCGGTCGCCCTCGCTGTGGTCGTACTGCGCCAGCGGATCGACGCCGTCGAAGCCGGGGGGCACGCAGTCCGGGTCGTCGGTCACGCCGTTGAAGTCGAGGAAGGCGAACGAGCCTTCCTTGTCGTTCCAGCCGTAATAGCGGCCGGCCTGCATGACGTTCACTTCCTCGAGGTCGTCCTCGCCGATGTCGGCGACGTAGAGCACGCCGTTGTTCCGGTCGAAGCCCATGCGCCACGGGTTGCGGAAGCCATAGGCCCACAGCTCGTCGATGCGCGGATCGGCGCCGAGGAACGGGTTCGTGGCCGGGATGCTGTAGCGCCCGTTCCCGCTCGGGTCGTCCACGTCGATGCGCAGCACGGATCCGTCGACCGTCGTGCCGTCGAGCATCCCGGTCGCGGGCATGTCGTCGTCGCCTTTCGATGCGTAGAGATACCCGTCGGGTCCGAACACGAGCTCGTCGATGTTGTGCACCGTCGTCTTCGAGTTGACGCGCAGGAGCTCGCGCTTGGAAGCCGGGTCGACCTGATTCGGATCCGTCGCGCTGACGCGCCACTCGTAGATCACGTTCTGATGGGCCACGGGCGACGGGGCGCCGAAGTGCGGCGTCCCCGAGCCTGCGGCCTCCTGCGAGACCGTGTACAGCTTGCGCTCCCCGGGACTCGAGGCGACGGTGAAGTCGGGGTGCAGGGCGATGCTCGACATGGCGCTGCCCGCGTCGATCACGGTCGTGGCCGAGATGTCGAGCAGGGTGGCCACGATCGTCCCGTTCTGGACCACCCGCACGCGGCCGGCCCGCTCGGTCACGAACAGGCGACCCGTGCCGTCGTCCGGAGCGGCGACGTCGACGGGGTAGGACAGGTTGGTCACGACGTTGGCCAGGCGCAGGGTGAACGGGCTCGCCGGAATCGTGCCGGGAAGCGGATCGGCCAGGGGCGTCGTGTCACAGGTTCCGCTCGCGCGGGGGGAGAGGGCCAGGAGCAGGACACCGAGGGTCGAAGAAACGCTCGATCCTCTCATGGCCCCCATCCTCTCAAGAAATCGGGCTGCTTGACATCCCATACATTTGTACGGTACGCTCCCGGCGTCATCAACCGGGAGGCAGCTCATGGGACGCACCCCGCCAGGCCAGACCCGCGAAAAGATCCTGCGCTTCGTCCGCGAGCGGCTCTTGTCCGGGCTCCCGCCGACGCTGCGGGAGGTCCAGGAGGCGTTCGGCTTCCGCTCCGTGCAGACGGTGCGCGAGCACCTCGAGGCGCTCGTCGAGGCGGGCCTGCTGGCCAAGGAGGCCGGCAAGGCCCGGGGCTACCGGCTCCCCTCGACGCGGAGCGAGACGCCCCTGCTGCTCGTGCCCCTGCTCGGCCGCGTGCCGGCGGGCTCGCTCGACACCGCGGTCGAAGATCTCGAGGGCTACCTGCCGGTCCAGGCCCGACGCACGGCGGGCGAGCTGTTCGGCCTGCGCGTCCAGGGCGAGAGCATGCGCGATGCCGGGATCCTTTCGGGTGACGTCGTGGTCGTGCGCCGCCAGCCGCGTGCCGAGTCGGGCGACATCGTGGTGGCCCTGGTCGGCGACGAGGCGACCGTCAAACGACTGCGCTTCCGCGGCAAGCGCGTCGAGCTGAAGCCCGAGAACCCCGACTTCGAGCCGCTCGTGCTCGATCCGGCCGAGGTCAAGCTGCTGGGCAAGGTGATCGAGGTGCGGCGCTTCCTGGAGCGGTCATGAGCGCGCCGTCGCTCGTCGATCGCGTGCTGGCCTCGTTCGAAGGACCGGCGCCCGTGCTGCGTCGCGGCGGGCTCGCCGATCCGATGCCGGCCGAATGGACGCTCGCCACCTTCTCCGGCCGGCTGGCCGAGATCTCGGGCGATCGCGCGACCGCCTCGCTGACGCTGGTGTTCCGCCTCGTGCACGAGGCGCAGCGCCGGGGCGAGCTCGCGGCGTGGATCGCAGCAAGGGCCGGCCTGTTCTTTCCGCCCGATGTGGACGAGACGGGGATCGACCTCGCCGCGCTCGCCGTCGTGCGTGCGCCAGGCGCGCTCATCGCTGCCCGGGCCGCCGATCACCTGCTGCGCTCGGGCGGGTTCGGCGTCGTCGTGCTCGATCTGGGGTCGGACCTGGGTGTTCCGATCCACGCTCAGACCCGTCTCGCCGGCCTGGCCAAGCAGCACGGCACGGCTCTCCTGTGCATTACCGAGAACGACGCTGCGCGCCCTTCGCTCGGCGCGCTCGTGTCGCTGCGCGCGCACACGGCGAAGTTGCGCGAGGGGCAGGACCGGTTCCGCTGCGAGGCCCGGATCCTGAAAGACAAGCGGCGCGGTCCCGGCTGGAAGCATGCGGAGGTGTGTCGTGGACCGGATGGCGTGTGTTGATCTCCCGGCCTTCCCGCTCCAGCTGCTGCTCAGGCGCAATCCGGACTGGCGTACGCATCCGGTGGCCGTGGTCGACGACGACCGGCCGCAGGGCAAGGTCCTGTGGGTCAACGAGCGGGCACGCGCGGCGCGCGTCCTGCCGGGGATGCGCTACGCCGCGGCGCTCTCGCTCGCCGCAGGCTTGCGCGCGGCGGTCGTGCCGCAGGCCGAGATCGACGCGGCGCTGGTTGGCCTGGGTGAGCGGCTGCGGCGCTTCACGCCCCACGTCGAGCCCGCAGCGTCGGATCCGGGCCTGTTCTGGCTCGACGCGCGGGGGCTCGAGCGGCTCCATGACTCGCTCGCCTGCTGGGCCGCGCTGATCCGCGCCGATCTCGAGAACGCGGGGTACAGACTCACGCTCGTCGTCGGCTTCGGGCGCTTTGGCACGTACGCGCTGGCCCGCGCCGGCCGCGGCGTCTCCGTGCTCGGCAGCCCCGCCGAGGAGCGCGAGGCGGCGCGGCGCGTGTTGCTCGAGCGGTTGTCGCTCGCGCCCGAGATCCGGGACGCGCTCGTGAAGCTCGGCGTGACCAGCGTGGGCGCGTTCGTCGATCTGCCGATCGAGGGGCTGGCCAGGCGCTTCGGGCCCGAGACCGCGCGACTGCACCGGCTCGCGTCGGGCGACCTGCGCGTTCCGCTGCAGCCCGACGTTCCCGTGCCGCAGGCGGTGGAGAGACTGTGGCTCGACCACGTCGAGACGAACCTGGGGCGACTCCTGTTGACGATCGAGCCGCTGCTGCAGTCGCTCGCGAAGACCGTTGCGAGCAAGGCGCGGGCGATCGGGGGCGTCCAGATCGGGCTGCGCTTCGAGCGCCTGGGAGATCACGTCGAGACCGTGCGGCCTGCCGCACCGACGCTCGACGTCGCGCAGCTCCTCGAGCTCGTCCGCTTGCGTCTCGAGGCCGTGCGCCGCTTGCCCGACGGCGTGTGCGAGATCGCGCTCCTGGCCGAGGAGGCCGATGCGCTGCCCCGGCAGCGAGCGTTGCTCGTCGAGGACCGGCCGCCGCGCGACCTCGACGCGGCGAACCGCGCCCTGGCCCGTGTGCGCGCCGAGGTCGGCGAAGCGTCCGTCCTGCGCGCCCGCCTGCGCGATGGCCACCTGCCCGAGGGCAGCTTCGCCTGGGAGCCGCTGGCCAAGCTGGCCGAGCCGCGGCCGCGACCTCAGGCCGCGGGTCGGCTCATCCGGCGGATCCTGCCGCGCCCCGAGGCGCTCCCGCCGCGCGAGCGCCACGAGCCCGACGGCTGGATGCTGCGCGGCCTCGACCAGGGTGCGGTGGTGCGCGTCGAGGGACCGTACGTCGTCTCGGGCGGCTGGTGGGTGCGTCCCGTGCATCGCGAGTACCACTTCGCCGAGACGCAGAAGGGCGAGCTGCTGTGGGTGTTCTACGACCGTGCGCGACGTCGCTGGTTCCTGCAGGGGAGAGTCGAGTGACGCCCGTCGTGTAGTATCCGCGGATGCGTCGCTACTGGAAGCGGCTGGTCGCGCTCGCGGTCGTCGTGGCGCTCGGGGTCGCCCTGCGCTACACGGTCTTTCGCGCCGATCCCGTCCCGGTCACCGTGTTCGTCGTCGCTCGTGGGCCGGTCGAGGACACGGTCACGAACAGCAAGGCCGGAACCGTCATGACGCGCCACCGCGCCAAGCTCAGTCCCGCGCTCGGCGGGAGAGTCGCCGAGGTGCGGGTCGAGAAGGGGGATCCGGTCGTCCGAGGACAGGTTCTGCTGCGCATCGACGATACGGAGTACCGGGCGCGCGTGTCGCTCGCCGAGCGCGCGCTCGCGGCGGCGAACGAGGGGGCGAAGGAGGCCTGTCTCTCGGCCGACCTGGCGGGGCGGGAGCTCGAGCGGGCGCTCGGCCTGGCGCGCGACCGGGTCGTCTCCGAGCAGCTCCTCGATCAGGCGCGCAGCCGCCGCGACGTCGCGACGGCCACCTGCGCGGCCGCGCGGGCCCGCGCGAGCCAGCTCGAGTCGGAGATCGACGTGACCCGGGCCGAGCTGGACAAGACGGTCTTGCGCGCCCCGTTCGACGGGGTCGTCGCGGAGCGAACCGTCGAGCGCGGCGAGTGGATCTCACCTTCGCCGCCCGGGATCCCGATGCCGTCCGTCGTCGACCTGATCGACCCCCGGACGATCTACGTCAGCGCGCCGCTCGACGAGGTCGATCGCGAGCGGGTCCGCGTCGCGCAGTCCGTGCGCATCACGCTCGATGCGTTCCCGGGCCGCTCGTTCCCGGGACGCCTGACCCGGGTCGCGCCCTACATCCAGGACGTGGCCGAGCAGAGCCGCACGTTCGAGGTCGAGGCGGTGTTCGACGACCCGGCTTTCGCGCAGAGCCTGCCTCCCGGCGCGTCGGCCGACATCGAGGTGATCCTGGAGCAGCGCCAGGGCGTGCTGCGCGTTCCGGCCTACGCCGTGCTCGAGCGCAAGCGCGTGCTCGTGCTCGAGCGGGATCGTCTCGTCGCGCGGCCCGTGACCGTCGGTCTCGAGAACTGGGAGTTCGCCGAGATCACGGCGGGGCTCGCCGAAGGCGAGCGGGTCGTCGTCTCGCTCGACCGCGCGGAAGTGAAGGAGGGGGTCCGGGCGGCCGAAGCGGCCGTGGCGCTCAAGTGATCTCGCTCAGCGGCATCACGCGGACGTTCGAGGTCGGAGGCCGGCCGGTGTACGCGCTGCGCGGAATCGACCTCGAGATGGCCGCGGGCGACTACCTCTCGATCATGGGCCCGTCGGGCTCGGGCAAGACGACGCTGCTGACGATCCTGGGCTGCCTGGACCGGCCGACGAGCGGCTCCTACCGGCTCGACGGCCGCGAGGTGGCGGGTCTCGACGACGCGGCGCTGTCGCTCGTTCGCCGGCACAAGATCGGCTTCGTGTTCCAGACGTTCCACCTCGTCCCGCGTCTGACGGCGCAGGAGAACGTGGAGCTGCCGATGGTCTTCGCCGAGGTCGGGCATCGCGAGCGCGCCGAGCGCGCGCGAGTCGCGCTCGCGGCGGTCGGCCTGGCCGAGCGCGTGACGCATCGTCCCGACCAGCTCTCGGGCGGCGAGCGCCAGCGTGTGGCCATCGCGCGGGCGGTCGTGATGGGTCCGTCGATGCTGCTGGCCGACGAGCCGACGGGAAACCTCGACACCAAATCGGGGAGCGAGGTCGTCGAGCTGCTCGAGCGGATGAACGCGGACGGACTCACGCTCGTCGTCGTGACCCACGACCCGAGCCTGGGGGCCCGGGCCCGCCGGCGCTTGGGTCTGGTCGATGGGGCCGCGGTGGGCGAGACGAGCTCGGACGACCGCGGCTCACGCGGGCGAGACGCAGGCGGACAGTAGCGCGCGGATCTTGGGCGAGACCAGGTCAGGATCGAGCGTCGGGGCCCCGTCGAGTCGCGTCAGCGCGCCGTAGGCCGCGCAGGCTTCTTCCTCGTTGTCGAAGGCGACGTAGACGAAGCTGAGCAGCCGTAACAGCTCCCGCCGCTCGGCCGGCGTGCCGCCCAGGGAGACCGGCTCGCGCAGCTCCTCGAGCAGCGTGAGCGCGCTCTCGAACTCGGCACGGCGGAACGCGCCTTCCGCGGCGGCCAGCTCGGTCATGTAATACGACACCGGAGCCGGTTGCTGCGCCTCGACGACGAGCTCGGTAGGGGACGGCGTCGCCACGGGTGTGGGCGAAGGTGTCGCGACGGCGGCTCGCGCGACCGGCGGTTGCGGTGCGGGTGCCGGTGTCGGTACCGGTGCCGGTGCATCGCTCCGGCGCAGCCGCAGCGAGGTCAGCGGCACGCGCACCGTCGCCCCGACCGCGAGCCGCCGCGGGTCCTCGAGGCGGTTGAACTCCTGGAGCAGGCGGCCGCGCGTCGCGTCGCCGTAGTAGCGCTCGGCAAGGACCGCCAGGGTCGCGCCGCGCTCGAGACGGTGCTCGAGCACCACCGGGAACACCAGCTCCTGACCCACGCGCAGCGGCTGATCGGGCGCGAGCCCGTTCAGCTCGGCCACGGCCTGCCAGGCGGTCGAGCTTCCCAGATAGCGCCGTGTCAGCGCGGACCACGAGTCGCCGGAGCGCACGCGGTGCACGTCGCTGTACGGCAGGCGCAGCGTCTCTCCCGCGTGGATCGTCGTTCCGCGCCGCCCGTTGAAGGCCAGGAGCAGCGTGCCGAGGCGGCTGTCCCCGTAGGAGCGCTCGGCGATGGCCGACGCCGACTCCCCCGACCGTACGACGTGCGCCCGCTCGCCGGCCAGGACGAGCGGCGCGACGAGGCTCGCCACGAGAACGAGGGCGGCCGGGCGGCGCGGTCTCATGAGCCCTCTTGCTCGGCGAAGTCGTGACGCACGACCAGCTCCTGGCCCGGGCCGACCTCGATCGTGCGCTCGGCGCGGCCGAAGCGCGCGTGCTCGAACACGACGTGGTGCGTGCCGGGCGCGAGGGCCAGCGGCTCGGCGCGCGGCGTGAAGAACGGCGCCCCGTCGTCGACGCGTACCTCGGCCCAGGGCCAGGCCGCGATGCGCACCTGCGCCGGGGCCGGCGGGGGCGTCGGCGCGACGGAGGTCGCCGGCACGGCGAGAAGCGGGGACGATGGCGGGGCGATGGGCAGCGCGAGCGAGGCGGCCCGCTCGTCCCGCGGTGTCTCGGGGCGCAGTCGCCCGCTGACGAGCGCGAGCCCGGCGAACCCGACCAGCACGGCGGCGGCCGCCGCGGCCGGGCCGAGGCGACCGGAGAGCCACGAGGCGCGCGCAGGCAGGGGTGGGATCGGGTGCGGCGCCGTCGTCTCGTCCACCACCGCCAGCACGCCGCGCTGCCACAGCCAGACGGCGATCTCGCGGCGGCAGTCGGTCGAGGAGATAGGACCGACGAAGCGCTCGAGCCGCCGGCGCACCGCGGTGGCCGAAGCGATGCGGCGCGACGGCTGGCCGTGCAGGCAGCCCCGCACCAGCCGGTCGAGTCGCCGCGGTACCGTGTGCTCGCGGCGCCGCGGAGCGACGTAGCGGTCGTTGCGCATCCGGTCGAGCAGCGTGTCACCCGCCCCCGCCTCGGACTCGCGGAACGGCGGCTCGCCCACGAGCAGCTCGTAGAGCAGCATGCCGAGCAAGAACAGGTCGCTGCGATAGTCGACGTTCTCGCCCAGGATCTGCTCGGGCGACATGTACGGAAGCGAGCCGACCATCGTCCCCGGGCGGGTCAGGCCGTCCCCGCAGCCTTCGAGCGCGATGCCGAAGTCGGCGATCTTGACCTCGCCACCGGCGCCGAGGAGCACGTTCGCCGGCTTGAGGTCGCGGTGCACGACGCCGCGGGCATGGATCTCCTCCAGGCCGCGTGCGACCTCGAGGGTCACGAGCGCCGCCAGGCGTGGCTCGAGCTTCTTCGTCCGCCCGAGCACCACCGCCAGGTCCTCGCCGTTGACCAGCTCCTGCGCGATGTACAGCGCGCCGCGCGCTTCGAAGCAGTCGTAGACCGCGACCACGTTCTGGTGGTGCACGGCCGCGGCGGCCCGGGCCTCGCGCTCGAAGCGCTTGCGCGCGCTCGCGTCGGTGAGCAGCTCGTCGCGGATCTTCTTCAGCGCGACCAGGCGGTCGAGCGCCGGCTGACGGGCCAGATAGACCACGCCCATGCCACCCTGCCCGATCTCGCGCAGGATCTCGAAGTTGCCCAGCTTCTTCGGCGGGGGTGGCACGGCCTGCTGCATCGGCTCAGACGTCGGCCGAGAGCTCGTAGGCGTCCGAGACGGCCGAGCGCTCCTCGACCAGGACCTGGAACGCCCAGGTCCCCAGCTGCAAGCGGTCGCCGTGGTGCACCTCGGCGGACTGCACCGCCGCGCCATTGAGCGCGACGCCGTTCGTGCTGCCCAGGTCCCGCACTCGCAGCGTGCCGCCCGACACCTCGAGCACGGCGTGCTGGCGCGACATGGCCTGGTCGTCGAAAGCGTGATCCACTCCCGGCCCGCGGCCGAGCACCACGCGCTCGCGGGTCACCGGGTACTCCGTCCCCGCCGCCACGCCCGAGAGCGCGACCAGCCGGACGTCGAAGTCGCGCAGGAACCGCTCGACGACACTCTCGGCCTTGCGCGGCCGTTGCAGACGCCTCGTGAAGCCGTCCTTCATCGTCGCTCCTCTCGGGACGCCCCCGAGATGAGGTAGGTCCCCGCAGGGGGGGAAGTCAAGCGGGACGCAGCGTCTCTTGACGGAAGGGCGTGCGGCCCACACATTCGATGCCGGGGTGTCACGCCCGATGATCGACAGCAGCGAGACCGCCGAGCGCCAGCGCTCGAAGGCGCCGTACGGTGCGCCTTACGTTTTCGTGCTCGCCGTCGTGGACGGGGACGACCCGACGCTGGCGCACCGCATCCAGCGGCGCGAGACGGTGATCGGGCGCGATCCCGAGGCCGACTTCGTCATCGATGACGAGACGATCAGCAAGCGTCACTGCCTGCTGCGTGCCGAGGGCCCGGTCTGCATGCTCGTCGACCAGGGCAGCCGCAACGGCACGCGGATCAACCGGCGCGCGTTGCGACCGGGCACGGCGCAGCGCGTTCGGCACCTCGACGAGATCGAGATCGGTGGCGTGCGGTTGCTCCTGCTCGCCGGCAAGTTCCGCCGCCCGACCGGGTCAGGCCCCGAGACCTGACCCCGGTTACACTCCGGGTGTCATGAACGTGACCGACCTGCTGCGGTTCTCGAGCCGCTCGCTCGGCGGCCACCGTCTGCGCGCGAGCCTGTCGCTCACCGGCGTCGCCATCGGCGTGGCCTCGGTGATGCTGCTGACGAGCCTGGGCGAAGGGGCACGGCGCTACATCACGCGCGAGTTCGCGGCCCTCGGCTCGAACCTGATCATCGTCGTTCCGGGCAAGACCGAGACCGAAGGAGAGGCGCCCCTGTTCAGCGAGGCGGCCCACGACCTGACGCTCGAGGACGCGCACGCGCTCCAGCGCCGCTCGGCGCGGATCTCGCGCGTGGCGCCGATCTCGCTCGGCACGGCGACGGCGGCGCACGGCAAGCGCATGCGCGAGGTGACCGTCGTCGGCACGACGGCCGAGTTCCAGAAGATCCGCAAGATCCAGGTCTCGATCGGGCGCTTCCTGCCCGAGGAGGAGGTCGACCGCAGCGCCCGCGTGTGCGTGATCGGAGCCACGATCCAGCGCGAGCTGTTCGAGGGCGCGAATCCGCTGGGCGAGGTGCTGCGCATCGGCGAGGAGCGGTTCAAGGTGATCGGCGTCAACGCGCCGCGCGGAACCTCGCTCGGCATGGACCTCGACGAGGTCGTCGACATCCCGGTCTCCGCCGCGCTCAGCCTGTTCGACGAGCGCAGCCTGTTCCGGATCTTCGTCGAGGTGCGCGCCAACGAGGAAGTCGATGCGGCCGCGGCCGACATCGTGTCGATCCTGCGCGAGCGCCACGACGGCGTAGAGGACGTCACGATCATCCAGCAAGACTCGGTCATCGCGTCGCTCGAGAAGATCCTGGGCGTGCTGACCGCGGCTCTGGTCGCGATCGCGACGATCTCGCTCGCCGTGGCCGGGATCGGCATCATGAACGTGATGCTGGTCAGCGTGACCGAGCGCACCGCGGAGATCGGCCTGCTGCGGGCCCTGGGCGCGGAGCGCGCGCAGATCCTCACGCTCTTCCTCGTCGAGGCGACGCTGCTGTCGACGGTCGGCGGCACGCTCGGGATTCTGGCGGGCTACGGCCTGGCCGCCGGCGTGCGAGTGATCTGGCCAACCTTCCCGGCGCACCCGCCGGTCTGGGCCGTCGCCGCCGGTGTGATCGTGGCTCTCGGCGTGGGCCTGGGCTTCGGCGCGATCCCGGCGCGTCGCGCGGCGCGTCTCGACCCGAAGCTCGCGCTCGGGGGCCGCCGGGCATGAAGGCCGCAGACGTCGGCCGCCTGGCCCTGGGCGCGATCGCAGGTCACCGCTTGCGCTCGGTCCTCACGATGCTCGGGATCCTGATCGGGATCGCCTCCGTGATCTTGCTCACGTCGATCGGGGAGGGAACGCGGCGCTACGTCTTCGACGAGTTCACCTCGTTCGGCACGAACATCATCACGACCCACCCGGGGAAGGTCGAGACCAGCGGGCTCCCGGGAGCGCTCGGCGCGACGGTGCGCAAGCTGACGATCGAGGACGCCGAGGCGCTGCGGCGGATCCCCGAGATCGAGGCGGTCGTGCCGCTGATCGCCGGCACGGCGCGGGTCGAGGGTGCGGGCCGGGCGCGCAACGTGCTGATCGTGGGCGTCAATCACGAGGTGCCCCAGGTCTTCACGTTCGAGGTTCGCCAGGGATCGTTCCTGCCCCCGGGCGACCCGCGGCAGGGCGGGACGGTCGCGGTGCTCGCTCCGAAGCTCAAGCACGAGCTGTTCGGCGAGCGCAACGCGCTCGGCGAGCACGTGCGGGTGGGCGGCCGACGATTCCTGGTCATCGGCGTCATGGAGCCGAAGGGCGAGCTGCTCGGCTTCGACCTCGACGACCGCGTGTACATCCCGGTGTCCCAGGCCCAGACACTGTTCAACCGCGACGGGCTCTACGAGATCGACGTGCGGTTCGCGCTCGGCGCGGAGGCGCGAGACGTGGCGGACAAGATCCGCGCGCTCTTGACCGCGCGGCACCGCGGCGAGGAGGACTTCACGGTCACGACCCAGACCGAGATGCTCGACGTGTTCGGCCGCGTGCTGGGCATCGTCAGCGTCGCCGTGGGCGGGATCGCCGGCATCTCGCTCGTCGTGGGCGCGATCGGCATCCTGACGATGATGTGGATCGGCGTGAACGAGCGCACGTCGGAGATCGGCCTCGCGCTGTCGCTCGGGGCGACCCGGGGCCAGATCCTGTCGCTGTTCCTGGTCGAGGCCGCGCTCCTGTCCACGCTCGGCGGCATCGGCGGGGTCGCGGTCGGGATCGGTATCGCGCGTCTGGCGCAGATCGTCTTCCCCGGGCTGCCGGTCGAGACACCGATCGACTACGTGCTGGCGGCGATCGTGGTGAGCCTCGTCGTCGGCCTGGCGAGCGGCGTGCTCCCGGCGCGGCGCGCGGCGCGACTCGATCCGATCGAGGCGCTGCGCACGGAGTGAGGGCTCGGGCTACGGTAGGCAGTCGCCGGTGCGGGGCGCGCCGTCCGAGCCGACACCCCAGTCGCCGCGGCTGAAGCCCAGGCGGAAGCGGACGAGATAGAACCAACCGCTGTCGGGCGCCGGCGTCTCCGGGTCGTTCAGGGTGAGACCCGCGACGCCGAGACACTGCAGCGGCCCGAGCACCGTCTCGGCCCCGGCAATCCCGAGCTGGTCGAGTCGTCCGCGGGCGATCTCGTAGGTCGCATCGGCGGCGCCGGGAACGGGGTTCCATTCGAGCAGCGCCCGCTCGGGGCCGGGGAAGCGCACACCTGCGACGCGGCCTTGCTCCATGAGCGAGAACCCGCGAAGCTCTAGATCGTCGACTGCGGCCTCGATGGCGTTCAGCGGTCCACCGTCCGTCGCGCGAAATCGCACCCGTGTCGCCGAGGTCGGAGCGGCGACATCGTCCAACCGCACCCGCTCTCGGACCCATGCGGGAGAGATAC
>Ga0180063_1000011_pt1 | contig 39639 bp, 37 predicted proteins | sample EasRivT47_16_10D_FD_121776 | JGI IMG/M metagenome (GOLD analysis project Ga0180063, IMG submission 121776) | Soil microbial communities from meander-bound floodplain in the East River, Colorado, USA - East River metaG ERMLIBT47_16_10D | ecosystem: Environmental > Terrestrial > Soil > Floodplain ...
AAGGAATCCACCACTCGATGGCCGGCCGCTACCTGCGGCTGCTCGCCGCCGCGGGGGCGCGGGGCGTGGTGCTCGTGACGGGCGGACTGGCCGCGGACGTCGGGCTGATCCAGGCGCTGCGCGAGGCGGCGGACGAGCAGCGCAAGGGCGCGCTCGGCGTCGAGATCCGCGCGCACGCGGACTCGGTGCTGGCGGGCGCTCTGGGTGCCGCGCTGTGGGGCGCGTTCCGTACGCGCAAGCTGCGCGAGCGCGGGATCTCGCTCGCGGCGGGGGCGGCGTGAGCGCGGTCGAGATCGCCGGGCTCCTCGCGCTCGACGGACGTGTGGCGCTCGTGACCGGCTCGGCCGGAGGAATCGGGGGCGCGGTCGTGCGGCGCTTGAGCGCGGCCGGCGCGCGGGTCTTCGGCGTGGACCTGCCGGGCCGGCCCGGCGCCCCAGGCGTCGAGTCGCTCGCGGCCGACCTCGGCCGTGCCACGGACGTCGACCGGCTGTTCGAGGAGCTCAGGCGACGCACGGACCGGCTCGACGTGCTCGTGCACTGCGCCGGGATCACGCGCGATGCCGTGGTCTGGAAGATGGAAGACGCGGCCTGGTCCTCGGTGCTCGAGACCAACCTCAGCTCGGCGTTCCACCTGGTGAAGCGGGCCGTGCCGTGGATGCGAGCCGGGGCCCAAGGGTCGATCGTGCTCGTGTCGTCGATCAACGCCGAGCGCGGCAAGTTCGGCCAGGCCAACTACGCGGCGAGCAAGGCCGGCCTGATCGGCCTGGCGCGCAGCGCCGCGCGCGAGGCGGGTCGCTTCGGCATCCGGGTCAACGTCGTGGCGCCCGGCCTGATCGACACGGCGATGACCGCGGGTCTGACCGCCGAGCACAAGGCGCGCGCGGTCGAGGAGTCGGCGCTCGGAACGTGCGGCGCGCCGGACGACGTGGCCAACGCCGTGCTGTTCCTGGCCACTTCGATGAGCGGCCACGTCACGGGTCAGCTGCTGCGCGTCGACGGCGGGCAATTGATGGCCTGAGCGAGGGAAGGAAGCCATGGAGACGATCGACGAGCGAACGGAGCGGGCAGAGCGCGTGATCGTGCGCGGCCTCAAGCCCTCGGACCTCGAGCCGGTGATCGCGCTCGACGCGAAGAACACGGGCCGGCGCAGGAGCGAGTACTTCAAGCTCAAGCTGCAGCAGAACCTGGCCGAGACCGGGATCAAGGTCTCGCTGGCGGCGGAGATCGACGGCTGCTTCTGCGGGTTCCTGCTGGCGCGGGTGTACTACGGCGAGTTCGGCTCGCTCGAGCCTGCGGCCGTGCTCGACACGCTCGATGTCCATCCCGATTTCAGGCGCCAGGGCGTGGGGACGGCGCTGATGGCCCAGCTGCGGAAGAACCTGGAGGCGCTGGGCGGAATGCGGCTCGAGACCGAGGTGCGCTTCGGCGACACCGAGCTGCTGGGGTTCTTCCACCGGCAGGGGTTCCGGCTCGCCGACCGCCTATGCCTCGATCTCGACCTCCCGGTCCGCTGAGCGCCGGATGCCGCTGCGCAAGAGCACGCGCCACGCGCTCTATGCCGCGCTCGAGATGGCGCGCGCCGGCGCGGCGGCCCCCGTGAAGGTCACCTGTGTTGCCGAGCGCTACGCGATCGGGGAGGCGGCGCTGGCCAAGGTGTTCCAGCGCCTGGCCCGCGCCGGCGTCGCGGTGAGCAGCCGCGGCGTCAAGGGCGGCTACCAGCTCGCGCGCCGGCCGTCCCAGCTGACCGTGCTCGACATCGTCGAGGCGCTCGAGCCGCGCAGGTGCGAGACCGCCTGTGCCGAGGACGGCGCCTGCCGCCTGCGCCGGCTGTTCGACGAGGTGGACGACACGGTCCGCTGCGCCTACGCTGCGGTGACGCTCGAGACGCTCGTCGATCGGACGGGCGGGCGGCGTGCGGAGACGAGAGAGTGAGCAAGTTCCAGGGCCTCGACTTCTACGACGTCGATTCGCTGCTCTCAGAAGACGAGCGGTCGGTCCGCGACACGATCCGGGCCTGGGTCGACGAGCGCCTGCTGCCGGTCATCGGCTCCTGCTACATCGAGCGCCGCTTCCCTCGTGAGCTCGTGCCGGAGCTGGCCGAGCTGGGCGTGTTCGGCGCCAACCTCCCGGCGCGCTACGGTTGCGCGGAGCTGAACGAGGTGGCGTACGGCCTGCTGATGCAGGAGCTGGAGCGCGGAGACTCGGGCGTCCGCTCCTTCGCCAGCGTGCAGAGCTCGCTGGTCATGTACCCGATCCTGGCCTTCGGCTCGGACGAGCAGAAGGAGCACTGGCTGCCGCGCCTCGCGCGCGGCGAGGCGATCGGCTGCTTCGGCCTGACCGAGCCGGATCACGGATCGGACCCCGGCGGCATGACCACGCGGGCCGTGCGCGACGGCAACGGCTGGGTGCTCAACGGCAGCAAGATGTGGATCACGAACGGCTCGCTCGCCGACGTGGCGATCGTCTGGGCCAAGACCGGCGCGCTCGACGACCCCGGCTCGGTGCGCGGCTTCCTGGTCGAGACCGAGCGCCAGGGCTTCCAGGCCACGGACCAGAAGGGCAAGCTGTCGCTCCTGGCCTCGGACACGAGCGAGCTGGCGCTGGCCGACGTGCGCGTGCCCGGGGAAAACCTGTTACCCGGCAGCTCCGGCCTGAAGAGCCCGTTGATGTGCTTGAACCAGGCGCGCTACGGCATCGCCTGGGGCGCCGTCGGCGCCGCGATGGCCTGCTACGTCGAGGCGCTGTCCTACGCCAAGAGCCGGACCCAGTTCGAGCGGCCGCTGGCCTCGTTCCAGCTCCAGCAGCTGCGTCTGGTCGAGATGCTGACCGAGATCACCAAGGCCCAGCTGCTGTGCCTCCAGCTCGGTCGCCTGAAGGAGCGCGGCGCGGTCACGCACACCCAGATCTCGCTGGCCAAGCGCAACAACGTCGACATGGCCTGCAACGTCGCGCGCGAGGCGCGCCGGCTGCTCGGCGCGAGCGGCATCCTGGTCGAGTACCATTCGATGCGGCACATGGCGAACCTGGAGTCGGTCTACACCTACGAGGGGACCCACGACATCCACGGCCTGATCCTCGGCGAGGCCATCACCGGGATCGGCGCGTTCAGCTGACCTCACCCTCGGCCGTGACGTGGACGTCCACGGTCTTGGCCACGCGCAGGACGAAGAAGCTCGGGTCCTCGAGGCCCCACTCGACGTACGGGATCGTGAGCTGGATCTCGACCGCGACGTGCGACCCGTTCCGCGTCACCTTGGCCTGCAGCTTCATGGCGTGCTCGGCGCCGTGGAACACGAGCGTGCCGGCGAGCGCGATCTCGGAGCTGCCCTGCTCGGCCAGCGCGCCTTCGATCCCGCTCAGCCGGAACACGGCGCGCGGGTAGCGCTCGGTCTCGAGCACCTTCTCGTGCATCGTCCTGTCGCGCTTCTGGTTGCCGGTCTGGCCCACAGTCAGGTCGATCTCCACCTCGCCCGATGCCGCGCCGGTCTCCGGATCGAAGTGGACGCTCCCCGAGCGCAGGGCGAACGAGCCACGGACCTTGTGCGCCGTCGCGTCGAGCACGAAGTCGACGTGCGTTCGTTGCGGGTCGAGCGTCAGGAGCCGGTCCCCCGCGTGAAGCGACGGCATCGTCGCCACGGCGAGCACGATCGAGAGCGCGATGCATCTCATGGGAGCATCCTGCGCTCGGCCGGCCGGGCCGACAAGAGGCCCGACTGGCGGCGAGGCGATCACCGGAATCGGCGCGTCAGCTCCCCGCGAGGGAAACTCGTGCTCGACCAGGCCCAGGATGCCGAAACGATGGGGCCTCCGGAGGTCGAACGGCGCGGGACCGTACGTGGTACCCGCTCGCGTCGTAGTCGTAGCGCTGACCGGGCGAAGCGAATCTCGTCCTTTGACTTCGGGTGGAACGACTTGCGATCCTCTCACGCTGGCACTCCGGGGACGACGAACCCGGTTCTCTCGCGAAGGGGGGGGTCTCGGGGCCTGGCGTCGGCTCTGGCGTTGGTGTTGCGGCTGCGGCTGGCGATTCTGAGGCTTCCGCCGTGGACCCACACCTGGCACTCGACACGCAACAGCCTTCGTTTCAGTCAAGTTGCACCAGCGCGCTTACGGAATACACCGCGACTACGAGTAGTCCGCATCCAGCACAAAAGAATCCTAGGACGCGAACGTATACAACGGTCCAATACAAGAGGAAGCGATACTCTCTCCGTGGCTTGAGAACGAGCGCGGTCACGAACCACAGGATGCTCGCCCCGAGGACACCGAGAGCCCACGTTAGTGGCAGTTGGCTAACCACGGTCCTCCCCTTCGCAAGCCTGCTACCATCTCTGTCCGCCACGACGCGCCAGATCACGGTCGCCGAGAGCATCGCGATTTGGTGTCTGGCTCCGAGGCCATCTGCCCCTGGAGAGCGTTGTGACTGCTGGCTCTGCGAATGATCGTTCGGCGTGTGAACTCCGCCTCACAAAGCGCTTGCCTCGAACTACGATTGCCGGACTCCGTCACCCGCCTTCGGCTTCGACAGGGGCCTTGACGCTCTTGAATGCGTTACACGCCTGAGGACACCGCTCGTCAATAGCGGCCAGACGTTCAAGTTCCGAGGCGAATTCACTTAGCGACAAGTCCCGCCAATCATCTTGCTCCACATCCCACACGTGCAGTACGCGATCCCCCTCACGTCCAAAACTGATTCCAGCACGGCACGCCCGAACCTCGATTGTGTCGTCATGAACACCACCCGCAACAAGCAATGCAACTGGCTCTTCCTCTAGCCACTCGCACGCTTCGTCATCGGGAAGTGCCGTCCTGACTGTCTGCCCGGGCCGCAACTCTGGCGCCAGTGTCCACTTATGCACACTCCGCACCTTTGAGCGGAGGATCTTCGGTCCGTTTCTCCACCCGGGATACCGTTCCTCCACGGCGATGACCTCAACAACAAGGAGGTTCTCGGCGAGGCACGCAATCCTTTGAACATCTACCTGGTGGTGAAAATACGGGCCCAGAGACAATACCGGGCAGTCGCTCTGATGGGCTGTAACCCCGACGAATCCAAGGCTTATGACGCCTGCGCCCAGCACGCGTCTTGCAAAGCAATTCCCATCTACCGGTGTGTTCACCACGATGTGCCTCCCGACCGCGTTGGCCATTCCATCATCATCAAGTCTTCCGCAGGCCGCCCACAATGACTGTGTAACTTGTGCAAACCCCAGCAAGGTACCCGGGGTCGGCACGTCCTAGCGTCAGCTTACCGCGGTGTCGCCCTCGTTGGCCTCCCGACGTGGCACCCGCATTCTTGCACCTTTGAACGGTCACGCACGCTCTCGTTGAGCGTCGAGGATCCTTCGCTGCCATCGTCGCCGTGCTTCTCACCCTTGGCGACCAGCTGCGGATCCCCTTAACCGCCATCGTCCTGCGCGAGCACGTGCTGCTTGGCTCCGCGACCGATCCGGGCCTCGCCTACGAAGTGCTCGATCGGGGCCGGTCGGTGCGGCTGACCGAGATTCCCAGGTACGGCCTTTTGCCCCCGGTCGGTCTCGTTCATGTGTCGGGTTCCGAGTTCCTGCCGTATTACCTCGACAACCTCGCCGCGCTTCGCTGATGCCACAGACGCCGCGGCGGCCGAGCGCCTGTTCCGCGAGGCGACGCGTATCGCGCCGAAGGTAGCGCGCCTGCGTTACAACTTCGGGACCTTTCTGGTCCAGCGCTCCCGGTATCGCGAGGCGATCGCAAGTTGACCCGTGCCATGCGCCGCGGCTGGATGGACGCCGACGCCCACGTCAATCGCGGGGTCGCGAGGTGGAATCGCGGCAAGCTCGCCGATGCGCGCCGCGACTTGAGCAGGCGCTCCGGCTCGAGCCCGGTAACCGCGAAGCCGTCGCGAACCTGCGCCTGCTCGGCGCACATTGACGCCACTCGTTCTCTCTCCTTGGCGGTGCGGACGGCGGCAAGAACGAGCGATCGTGGCTTCGGTGTGTTCTCGGCGGCGCTCCGACCGGCTCGTTCCTGTTGTCCTCGTGAAGGAGGATCGGGCGGGCTGGCGATTCGTCAGGGTTGCTCTTGAGCTCACCGCCCCGGCCGGGCCGACCGGGGCCCGACTGGCGGCGTGCCCCAACTCGCCCCCGGCACCTGCTTGGTGTAGATTCTGGTTCGAACCGCGTTCCGTGCACGGTCGGGGAACACAACGATGCCGCAACCCAACCCGGACGACCAAGATCTCCTCGACAGGATCAAGAGCCTGCCCCCGGAAAAGGTCGCCGAGGTCGAGGACTTCATCGACTTCCTGCGACAGCGCGTCGACGATCGCAAGCTCGCACACGCCGCCGCCGGTTTGTCGGAGCCCGCCTTCCACAAGGTCTGGGACAATCCGGAAGATGCCGACTACGACCGCCTGTGAGTTCGGCGATGTAGTCCTGGTCGGGTTCCCCTTCACCGACCAGGCGACCACGAAGAGACGCCCAGCGGTCGTCGTAAGTTCGGACGCCTACCACCACGAACGCCCAGACGTAATCGTGATGGCGCTGACGAGCCAGGTCAGGCCCGCATCTGGCATCGGCGAAGCAGTCATCCAGCACTGGAAGGAAGCCGGTCTTCTCAAACCGACCGTCCTCAAGCCGTTGCTCGCTACCGTCGAGCGGGGGCTCGTGATCCGGACGCTCGGAAAGCTCCAGGTGAGCGACCGCGAGTCGCTCCGGGAGTCGTTGGCCGTGATCCTCGGCCGGAAGTAGCCTCCCGCGGCACATTGACGCCACTCGCCCTCTCTCCTTGGCGGTGCGGACGGCGGCAAGAACGAGCGGTCGTGGCTTCGGTGTGTTGCACCCCCGGTGTGGGCTCCCGCGCGGGCGGGCTGGCGATTCGTCAGGGTTGCTCTTGGGCCCACCGCCCCGCCCGGGCCGACAAGAGGGCGGACTGGCGGCGCCCCGGGACCGGCCTATCTTCTTTGGGCAGGGGGAAGGGAGTGCCAAAAATGCGCACCACCTCGTTGCTGGGTGGCTTCATTCTGTGTTCCTTGCTGACCGCCGCGCCTGCGCTCGCCATCGGTCCCGTGGACGGAGAGTTCGGGGCGGTGTGGTGGGCCAACGACTTCACCGTGACCGAGGGCGGGCCCGGCGCGTCGGCCAGCGGCGACGCTCCGGGCTACCGTGTCGAGTTGTGGCTGTTCCAGCGCTTCGGCTTCCACGCCGCGGCGTACAGCTCGGACCTCGGCGACGTCGGCGTCGACTCCTCGGACTACCTCAATGTCGACGTGCTGTGGCGCGCGTTCTCGCCCTCCGACAACAACTACCTGGCGATCGGCGCAGGCTGGGAGCAGATGGACCTGGCGACGATCGGCCTCGACGGCGACACCCAGGGTCCGCGCGCGGTCCTCGAGGGGCGCGTGGGTCTGCTCGGCCCGGTCTACTTCTACGGGCTCGGCTCGTACCTGCCGGCGCTCGACGACGCGAAGTCGATCGATCCGGCGCTCGGCGAGTTCCGCGACATGACCGGCTACGAGCTCGATGCGGGCGTGGCGTGGACGATCCTGCCCTTCCTCTCGATGCGCGCGGGCTATCGCACCCAGGCGATCGAGTACACCCGCGGCGGGTACGTGCCGCTGCCCGGGGAGCCCGCGCAGATGGACGGCGAGGTCGACTCGTCGGGGTACGTCGCCGGCCTGGCCTTCCGCTTCTGACGGGGCCGGCTCGGTTCGGCTGTTGACGGCCGGAGCGAACGCGCGTATTTCTGTCCCCAGGCCGTCCCTGGGGGGTAGGTCATGCGTGTTCGCGTCGTCGTTCTGGGTTGCCTGATCCTGGCCGCCGTCCTGGCGCTCGAGCCCGCCCGCGCGGCCTGCGACACGACGCCGCCCGATCTGATCGACTTCAGCTTCAGCCCGACCGCGATCAACACCACGGCCGGCGGGCAGACCGTGCTGTGCACGATGACCGTGACCGACGACCTGTCGGGCACCGCCCTGGCCAGCTGCACCTTCCTCTCGCCGACGTTCGCGGAGAGCGCGAGCTGCAGCGCAACCGTGCCGACATCCGGCAGCCCCGCGAACGGGACGTTCTCCTGCTTGCTCTCGTTCCCGCGCTACTCCGAGCCCGGCACGTGGCAGGCCCAGGTCACGATCGAGGACGTGGTGGGCAACTCGCAGACGGTATTCCCGGAGTTCATCCCTCTGCCGTTCGAGATCGCGGTGACCTCGACCCCGGACACCGCCCCGCCGGCGCTGACCTCGTTCGTGGTCAACCCGACCTCGGTCGACGTCTCGGCCGCGAACCGGAACGTCACCTGCACCATGACGGTGACGGACGCCCTGGCCGGAGTGAACGTCGCGTTCTGCTCGTTCGAATCGCCGGATGCGAACCAGGCTCAGGGCTGCGCCGCGAACGCCCCCTCTTCGGGAACGCCGAACAGCGGGGTGTACACGTGCACGTTTGCCATGCCGCGCTACTCGGATGCCGGGAACTGGACGCCGAGCGTGTTCTTGATCGATCGCGTGGGCAATTTCCTCTCCGCTCCGGTCGCGCCATACAGCGTGGTCTCGAACCCCGAGGACGTGGCGGGCCCGGGCCTTTCGGCCTTCTCCTTCACACCGACGGCCGTCAGCACGGGCGATGGCGCGAAGGCGGTTGCCTGCACGTTCGACGTCACGGACAACCTGTCCGGCGTCGCCGCGGCGGACTGCACGTTCACCTATACCGATCCGTTCAATCCGTTCTTGACGCTATCGCAGCAGTGCACGGCGACCGCCCCGGCCTCGGGAACCCGTACGCTCGGGACGTTCCAGTGCAGCGCCGTGATCCCGCGCTACAGCACGGGTGGGACGTGGGACGTCGACGGGCAGCTCATCGACCGGGTCGGGAACATCACGGATTTCGCTCCGGCCGAGGTGCTCGACGTGGATTGCTCGACGGGGGACATCGAGACGACCTGCCGCTTCACGAGCAAGACCACCTTGACCTGGGATGCGCTCCTCGACGCGGAGCGCTACAACGTCTACCGAGGTGACCTGTCGGGCATGATCGACCTCGCCCCGGTCGACCAGCTGCCGGATGGCGGCTACGGCACCTGCCAGAATTCGCGCGACGCCAACCTCACGGACACGACGTTCGTGGATGCGGACATCCCGTCGGCGATCCAGATCGGGTTCCACTACCTGGTGAGCTACACGAGCGGCGACGTCGAGCTGGGGCTGGGCTACCAGAGCTCGGGCAGCGCCAGGACGGTGGCTTCGCCGTGCCCCTGACCGCGGACTGACTCAGCCGTCGAGCGCTGCCGGGTCAATGCCGTGCTTGCGCAGGTAGTACGGTAGGTTGCGCGGATCGATCCCGAGCAGGCGCGCGGCTTCCTTGCGCACGCCGTTCGAGCGGCGGAGCGCCTCGAGCAGGATCTCACGCTCGACGGCGGAGAGCCGAATCCGCAGGCTCAGATCCGATTCATCGACCGGCCCCGGAACGCTGCGCCCCGAGCCCTCGACGGGCGGCAGATCGAGCGACGACAGTGTGTCCTCGGGGCTGAGGATCAGCGCCCGCTCGAGCACGTTGCGCAGCTCTCTCACGTTTCCCGGCCACGCGTAGGACTGCAGGTCGGCCAGCACCGTCCGCGCGATCTGCGGCGCCTGTCGCCCCAGGCGTGCCGCGATCCGGCGCACGAAATGCTCGGCCAGGGGCGGAATGTCCTCGGGACGCTCGCGCAGCGGCGGTACGGCGATGCGCAGCACATTGAGGCGGAAGTACAGGTCCTGCCGGAAGCGTGACGCCGCGACCTCGGCCTCGAGGTCGCTGTTCGTGGCCGCGACGAGCCGCACGTCGACCCGCGTCGACCGCTCGTCGCCCAGCCGATCGAACTCCCCGCTCTCGATCGCGCGCAGGATCTTCGCCTGGGCGGCGAGCGGCATGGTGCCGATCTCGTCCATGAACAGGGTTCCCTGATGCGCGAGCAGGAACCGGCCGTCGCGGTCCGCCGTGGCTCCCGTGAACGCGCCCCGCCGGTGGCCGAAGAACTCGCTCTCCCACATGTCGAGCGGGACCGCCGAGCAGTTCACGCCGACGAACGCTCGGGCGGCGCGCGGGCTCTTGCGGTGGAGCAGGCGTGCCAGCACTTCCTTGCCCGTGCCCGACTCCCCCGTGAGCAGCACCGTCGCGTCGGTCGCCGCCGCGGCGTGCACGCGCTGCACCACGCCGCGCCACAGCGCGCTCGTGCCGATCGGCGCGCCGCCCTCGCCTTGGTCGCCGGCATCGCGCAGGTGGGCCACCTCGCGCCTGAGCGCGCGCGTCTGCAGCGCCCGGTCGAGGCACACCTCGAGCACGTCCGGATCGGCAGGCTTGAGCAGGTAGTCGGTCGCGCCGGCGCGAATGCAGGCCACGGCGGAGGAGATCGTGCCGTGGCCGGTGAGGATCACCACCGGCAGCTCGGCGTCGATGGCCCGGACCCGCCGCACGAGGGCCAGCCCGTCCGCGCCGGCGAGCCGCAGGTCGCTGAGCACGACGTCGACCGGCGCACGGGCGATCCAGCGCAGCGCGGACTCCGCGGAGTCCTCGAGGCGCACGTCGTAGGCGCGCGAGACGAGCAGCTCGCCCAGCGAAGCGCGGACGTACGGCTCGTCCTCGACCACGAGCACGCGCCCGCGAACGGCCTCACGCCCCGACACGCTCCACCTCCTCGACCCACGGAAGCCGTACGCGGAAGTTCGCGCCGCCGCCGTCGCGCTCGTCGACCTCGATCGTCCCACCGTGCTCGACGACGATCGATCGACACGTCGACAAGCCCAGTCCGAGCGACTGCTTCGTCGATTCGAACGGCTCGAAGATACGCCCGCGCAGCGTGACGGGCACGCCGGGGCCCCGATCGATCACCTCGGCCACGACCGAAGCGCCTTCGCGCCGGCAACACACGAGCACCTCGCCGCCACCGGGCTGCGCCTCGCAGGCGTTGAGCGCCAGATTCAGGAATACCTGGCCCAGCGTGACCGAGCTGCCGCGCACGCGGGCCGGTGTCGCGCCCAGCCTCAGCTCGAAGCGGATCGCGGCGAACTCCTCGCGCACGCGGACGAACTCGACCGCGCGGGCGATCACGTCGCGCAGATCGACCTCGCTCTCGGGGAGCGCCCCACGCCCGGAATGATCGAGGACGCGGCGTGCGATCGCGGCCACGCGCGCCAGGCCGTGGTCGACCTGGGCCAGCTGCCGCTCGGCCGGCCCGGACTCGCCGCGCGACAGGGCTTCGCGCGCCAGGCGCAGGTAGTTGGCCATGCCCTCGAGCGGGTTGTTGATCTCGTGGGCCAGCCCGGCGGCCAGCCGACCGACGGTGCTCAGCCGCTCGGCGTGGAACAGCTGACGCTCGATCTCGCGCACGCGCGCTTCCTCGCGCGCGCGGTTCTCGAGCTGCTGCCGGCGCCGCGCCTGCGCGAAGGCGAGCCAGCCGAGGAGTCCGGCCAGCCCCATCACCGCCAGGTTGAGCAGCACCGTGGTGCGCTGGCGCGCGACCAGCGGCTCGAACGCCGCTCCGACCGGTGGACGGGCGAAGACGCAGCCGAGACGCCAGGGCGCCGGCGCGTCCCATCCCGCGACGTCGACCAGCTCGACGGTCGACGCGCGCGCGGCCGGCGGACCATCGTCCCCGGCGAGCAGCCGGCCTGTCGCGTCGTCGAGCGTGCAGGCGAGGTCGACGTCCGAGCTGCCCCCGTGCAAGCGGGTCAGCAGGGCGCTCGGCCCCACGCAGGCCTCGAGACGCGTGGCGGCGCCGGGACTCTCGAGCGGCACCTCGCCGCGAATCGAGCACGCCGGCGCCTCGCTGGCCTCGATCGTCCGGCTTCCGTGAACCCAGTAGCCCGGGACCCCGCGCGGCCGCCCGGCCTCGACGAGCGGTCCGGCCGCGCCGCGGAGGCGTAGATGGGCCACGTGCTCGTGGCCGCGCAGGAACAGCAGCAGCGCCGGACCGGCACGTTCACCGCCCGGCGTCTCCCGCTCGCGCGACAGGATGCCGGCCAGGAACGCGAGGTCGGTCCGCGTGGAAGCGAGCATGCCCGTGACGTCCCGCGCCAGGGCGGCGGTCTCGAGGTCGAGCGTCTGGCGAGCGTGCTCGCGCGCCGCACGCAACGCGACCGCGATGTCCCACACGCTCGCCGCGTTGACGCCGAGCACGAGGACCGCCAGCACGGCCGTCCACCAGCCGAGCCGCGGGCGAGGCCAGGTGCGGGTGGTGGACGTCATGGGGCGGGCTCGCCGCCATCATAGCTGCGCTCAGCGTCCTCCGCGGCGCGCCGAGCCGTGCGGCCACGCCTGGGGCGACGGCGCGAGGTAGTGCTCGAACGCCCAGTCGGCAATCCAGCGTCCCGCAGCGAGACCGGCCAGGTTGTCGTACTGCCAGTGAATCCCGCCGTAGATCCGGCTCTGCCCCGCCTCTTCGGCGGCTGCCGACAAGCTGTCCCACGAGCGCACGACGCCCGGCAGGATCGCGGGCCAGCGCTGCGGGTCGGGGGACGATCCCGAGAAGGCGATCTCGTCCGTGCCGAAGAACAGCGCGAGCATCCGCGCCGAGCCGCCGCTGAACGTGCTGTGCCCCGACGCGTACGAGGGGAAGGGCGGCGTGGGGATCAGGCTGGTCCAGGCCGGATCGGCCACGGTCTCCGCGTTCTCGTCGAGCTCGGCGTCCTCGACGATCGCGCTGTACGGGCGCAGGTGATCGTAGGTGTACTTGGTGTCCCACGAGGCGATCGCCGCGTCGGCCTGGACGATCGACAGGAGCGCGAAGAGGCGCGCGTTGGCGAGCAGGTCGTTCCCGAAGCGCGAGGCCAGGTCCTGCGCGATGACCTGCCAGTGGCCCGGTGGCGTCGCGGTCCCCGCGCCATCCTCCCAGAAGTAGGCGATCTGGGTCTGATCCGCTGTGCGGGTCGTGCTGGTCGCGCCTCCGAAATCGTGAGCTTCGGCGAATGCGGTGGCGTACTCCGGGCTCGTGAGCGCAGGCGGCGCCGGCGCGCGGAACTGGTCGCCCGAGGTCATGGCGAACGGCCGCACGTAGGGCCATTGCGGCAGGAGCGCCGGCGCGAAGGCGGGCGGCGTCGGGCGCCAGCGCCCGACCTCGCCGCTCGGTGTGTAGGCCACGAAGTCGCTCGCGCCATCGTTCGCGCGCAGCGACACGATCTTGCGCCCCACGAACCGGCCCCAGGCCTCGCCCTTGTAGCGGGCGGGTCCGGGGGGAACCTCGGCCAGCGACGCGGCGAGCCTTGCTTGCAGCTCGGCCTGGCGCGCCGGGAACACGTCGGCGAGCACGATGTAGGCCGCCGTGGCGGCCGCGGCCTCGGGCGAGGCGCCCGGGGGGGACGGACGGTCGATCGCGTACGGCTCGTAGACGCGCGCGATGCCGTTGATCGCGTCGAAGATGGCGACATGGGTCATGGCCAGCGCACGCGTCGCCGGCGGTGGCGGAGTGCGAGTGGCCCGGATGGCGTTCAGCGTCTCGTTGTTCCAGTCCGTGACCACGTCCGCGAACACCGGCGCGCCGAGCGCCGTGATCGCGAGAAGCAGCCCCAGGAACCGCAAGCCGATCGATCGTTGTGCATGCATGGTGTTGCCCCTTCTTGGCTGGCGACTCTGAATCCGATGTTGACTCCCAGCGAGTACCCGGTCGTATCCCCGGTGTTCCGTCCGTCGAGCGTGGTGAAGCCGGCCACACTGATCCCGACGCGCTCGGTGGCCCGGAAGTACACCTTCGCCCCCACGCGCTCGTACTCCTCCTCGTTGCTCGGGAAGGTGAAGCCCGGATCCCCGATGTCGGTCCCGCCGGCCGCGAGGAGCTTGGCGAAGCCCGCGCTGAACGTCGTGCGGCCGACCGTGTAGCCGATCTCGGTGTAGAGCGGAACGTCGTTGGGCGCGTCGTCGCCGCGCAGGTTGAAGCCCACCTGCTGCGACGCGTAGAACCCGCCGATCTCGAGCTGGTAGACGAACCGGGCCAGCCAGTCGGTGGTGCCGTCCCCCACGTCGACGGGGAGATTGTCTTCATAGCTCGAGAGCGGTGTGCGCAGTCCGAGAGCGCCGACGAACTGGCTCCGTGCGTCCGTCCCCAGGGTGGCGAAGCGGTACTTGCCGAGAACCGTGAGATCCTGCAGGTCGCTCTCGCCGAAGCCACCCAGTCCGTCGCTGTCGGCGTCGACCCACGGCACGTTGGCGACGAGCGTGAGGTCGTCCGTGATCCCGTAGGCGAGCCAGACGGCGATGCTCGTGGTGTCGACCTGCCCCACGCCGGGATCGGACACCTTCGTCTCGCCGACCCAGAACTCGTCGTAGGACTCGAACGTCACGGACGGCGCGACGTCGACGTGGCCCTTGGGGCGCACGAACCCGTTGAGATCCGCGGCCTGGACCGCCACGGCCCCGGCCACAACACAAAGGAACGCAGACACGACTCGCCCAGGGACACCCATGCGCCGCTCCTCCTCGTGACGACGCCGCGTTTCTAGCAACTTCGCGGCCAAGGCGGCGATCGGTCTTCGTATGGGTTGTCGGCGTCCTCGCCGGGGCCGCTCGCGTCGCGACTCGTAGAGTCTACGAACGAACTCCTCATTCCGTCATAAGATTCACGAGCTTCCGGGTGTCGGCGGCGGGTACCGAAACCAAGGTGCTCTGGGCCTGCCAGCGCGGGGCGGGCTCGAGATCGACGAAGAACCGCGGCTGGCCCGCCTCGAGCACGGCGATCGGGACTCCGTCGCGCAACAGCACGCGGTTCCCTGTCAGGGCCGGCACGCGCGGTCCGGGGATGGCGATCCCGGACAGGCTCAGCGGGTCGGCCGCGCTCACGGACACCGACCCGAGCTCGCGACCCTCCCGGCGCATCGAGCGCAGGGTACCCACGGCCTCGGACAGCGCGTACTGCTCGCCCGAGAAGCCATCGACGAACCGGCCGCCGCGGATCTCCCCGCGCGCCTCGAGGCGTCGGTAGATCGGGAGCAGGTCGCGCCACGGCGGTGCGAGCGCCTCGCGCTCGAGGAGCGCCCGGAACACGACGCCGTAGCGCCGGAGCAGCGCGCGGGCGCTCCGCTCGGGCAGCGACTCGCTCGCTCCGCCCGACACGGCACCGGCCCACTCGAGCAGCGACCAGCGGCCGGCGCTCTCGACACCGCAGGCGGGCGTCGACGAGCGGCGCCGTCGCTCGTCGAGCGGTGGGCGCTTGTCGGCCGGCACGAGCAGCGCGCGCAGGCCGGCAAACGAGTCGGCCGTGGCCAGGCCTGCAGCGACGAGCTCGGCCAGCGCGGCCTCGACCTGCGTGCGCAGCAGGCCCGTGTGGCGCCCGAGGTCGCCGAAGAACGACGCTCCGTGCCGACCGAGCGCCTCTCCCACGGCGCGCGCGCCAGCCGACATGCCCGTCAGATCGACCGGCCCGACTCTGCTCGAGGCCCACGCCGCCGCGGCCTCGCGCGGCAGGAGCGCGATCGGCGTCGTGCGCACCGGCCGCGCGGCGCTCGCCTCGCCCCGCCGCGCGCGACCCCAGGCGTACGTGCCACCGAGGCACAGCGCGTCGAGCCACGCGGGCTTGAAGTCCTCGACGCGCGTCGGCAGGATCTCCGCCTCCCAGGCCGCCGCCGGGGCCTCGAACCCCTCGAGCTGCTCGAGCACCGCCGCGAGACCCTGCGCTCCCGACACGCGGCTCGCCCCATCGACGTGCTGCCACACGAGGAGGAAGCGCAGGAACTCCTGCTTCGTCACCGGCTGGATCTCGCTGCGCAGCCGCTCGAGCGTTCCGCGGTGGATGCGCGCGAGGAGCGCGCGATCGCACCACTCGTCGACACTGGCGCCAGGCGTGTACCGGCCGCGCAGGATCGCGCCCTCGGCTTCGAGCGCCGCGAGCGCTGCGGCCACCGCGGCCGGGCCGAGCCCGAGCGGCGCGGCGAGCGTGGCTGGATCGACCGGCCCGAGCGCCGACAGACGTGAGCGCAGGATCTCGACCAGTGCCCGTTCGGGGTCAGACCCCGCCCGTGCGGGGTCTGACCCCACAACAGCCGCGATCGGCGGATCGAGCGAGACTCCGGGCGCGAGCGCGAGCAGCTCCTCGAGTCGCTCCGCCGCGACCCACAGCTCGACGCCGCCCGGGGGCACGAGGCGCGTGGCGCGATTCGTCGTGGTCAATCCGCTCGAGAACGCACCGAACGGGCGCCCCTCGTCCGCCGTCAAGAACCCCATCGTCACCAGTGCGTCGTGCAGCTCGTCCGCGTCGCGGACGAGCGGAAAAGCCTCGCCCCGCACGCGCTCGATCGCGGCCGCGTCGAGCGTGCCGAGCTCCGCCGCATCCTTCGGATCGAGCCAGCGCCGCACGTGGACCGCCTGCGTGCGCCGCTCCTCGAGCGGCGCATCGTCGAGAAACGCATACGGCCGCGCCGACAGCACCTCGTGCGACAAAGGCGAGGGCTCGGTCAGGTCGAGAGCGACGCACTCGACCCGGCCGGCCTCGATCTCCCCGAGCACGCGCTCGAGCCGCTCGACGTCCATCGCCTCGTGCAGACAGTCGTCGATCGTCTGGCGCACCAGCGGATGGTCGGGGATCTCGCGGTCGCCGACGATCGTCTCGAGACAGGCCAGCGCGTCGGGAAACACCGTCGCCACGAGGTCCTCGGCCTGCATGCGCTGCAGGCGTGGCGGCACGCGCCGGCCGCCGCGCGAGCGTGGGACGGCGAGCGAGCGCGCCGCGTTCCAGCGCCAGCGCACCGGGAACATCGGCGCGTCGAGCAGCGCCTGGACCAGCAGCGGGCGGACCGTCGCCGCGCGGAGGAAGCCGAACACCTCGGCTGCCGGAAAGCTGTGCATCGGCCCGAGCGACAGGATCAGCGCATCCTCGGTCGCCGCCGCCTGCAGCTCGAAATTGAACGTGCGGCAGAAGCGTTTGCGCAGCGCGAGGCCCCAGGCCCGGTTGATCCGGCTGCCCAGGGGCGCGTGGACCACCAGGTGCTGGTCCCCCGCCTCGTCGAAGAACCGCTCGAGAACGATCCTGCGGTCCGTCGGCAGGCGGCCCAGCGCGGCCCGCGCCGCAGCGAGATAGGCGACGACCTGCTCGGCGGCAGGGGCCCCGACGCCGATCTCGTCCGCGAGCCACGCGTGGGCCGCCGCGGGCGATTCGGCCAGGCGCGCGTCGACCTCGCGACGCACGCGTGCCACGGCGCTCGAGAGCTCGCCGCTCCGTCCCGGCGCCTCGCCGAGCCAGAACGGGATCGTCGGAGGCGCCCCGCGCGCGTCCTCGACGAGCACACGGCCCTGCTCGATGCGCGCGATACGCCACGAGGCGTTGCCCAGCTGGAACACGTCGCCCGAGCTGCTCTCGACGGCGAAGTCCTCGTCGACCGTGCCGATGAACGTGCCCGAGGGCTCGGCCACGACGCGGTAGTCCGCGCGGTCCGGAATCGCGCCGCCCGCGGTGAGCGCGACCAGACGCGCGCCGCGCCGAGGGCGCAGCCGGCCGTGAACCACGTCGTGATGCACGAGCGCGCCGCGCCGTCCGCGCCGGGTGGCGAAGCCGCTGGCCAGCATGGACACCACGTCGTCGTAGTCGGAGCGAGAGAGATCGCGATAGGGCCAGGCGCTCCGGAACAGCTCGTACAGTTCGTCCGCACCGCGCTCTCCGCACGCCACCTCGGCCACGATCTGCTGGGCCAAGATGTCGAGCGGGGCGCGCGGGATCTCGAGCTCCTCGAGCTCGCCGCGGCGGACGGCGTCGAGCAATGCGACGCACTCGACCAACTCGTCACGACTGGTGGGAAACAGGCGGCCCTTGGGCAGGCCGCCGACCGTGTGCCCGGAGCGCCCCACGCGCTGCAGCAGCGTGGCGATGGCGCGCGTCGAGCCGATCGAGCACACCAGCTCGACCGCGCCGACGTCGATGCCCAGCTCGAGCGAGGCCGTGGCCACGATCGCGCGCAGCTCGCCCGACTTGAGCCGCGTCTCGGCCGCGAGACGCTGCTCGCGCGAGAGGCTCCCGTGGTGCGCGGCGACCACGTCCGCGCCGATCCGCTCGCCCAGGTGGCGCACCACGCGCTCGGAGAGCCGGCGGGTGTTGACGAAGACGAGCGTCGTGCGATGCGCGCCGACGAGCTCGGCCAGGCGATCGTACACCTCGCCCCACACCTCGTTCGCCATCACCGCCTCGAGCGGCGAGCGCGGCACCTCGATGCCGAGATCGAGCGCGCGGCGGTGCCCCACGTCGACGATCGCGCAATCGGCTGCCCCCTCGGCGCTCACGCCGGCCGCGCCGACGAGGAAGCGGGCCACCTCCTCGATCGGGCGCTGCGTGGCCGACAGTCCGATGCGCAGGGGCGAGCCCGCGAGGTCGGCCAGGCGCTCGAGGCTCAGAGCGAGATGCGCGCCGCGCTTGTCGTCGACGACGGCGTGGATCTCGTCGACGATCGCGACTCGCGCCGTGCGCAGCATGTTTCGGCCGCGCTCGCTCGTCAGCAGCACGTACAGCGACTCGGGGGTGGTGACGAGGATGTGCGGCGGTCGCTTGACCATCGCCGCCCGCTCGGCCGCGGGCGTGTCGCCCGTGCGCACGAGCGAGCGGATCTCGGGCGCCCGAGCGTCGCGCTCGAGCAGCGCCGCGCGGATGCCCGCGAGCGGCTCCTCGAGGTTCTTGCGCACGTCGTTCGAGAGCGCCTTGAGCGGCGAGACGTAGACCACGCGCGTCTCGTCGGGCAGGCCGCCGTTGGCGACTCCCTCGCGGACCAGCGCGTCGATCGCGGCCAGGAACGCGGCGAGCGTCTTGCCCGACCCCGTGGGCGCGGCGATCAGCGTCGCCCGCCCACTGCGGATCGCCGGCCAGGCCGCGGCCTGCGCGGGCGTGGGCCCGGCGAAGCGCGAGGCGAACCAGGCCTCGACCGCCGGATGGAACTCGGTCAGCGGCACGGTGCGGGGAAGTTAAGCACGATCCGCGCGGGCTGTCATGCGGACGCTACGACCCCGGCTCGTTCCCCAGGATCTCGACGCGGGAGATCCAGGTCGTCGCCGACAGGCGGGCCAGCGCGAGCATGTGGCCCGGGCCCTCGTCGGCCAGCACGCCGAAGGGCAGGTAGCCGAGCGGCGCCACCTCGGGCTCGAGCGCGGCGTCGGCGACCTGCCAGCGCGCGCCGTCGTACAGCTCGGCCCAGGCGTGACCGAGCGTCGCGAAGCGGCCCCCCGCGCTGACGAGCGCGGCGCCGATCACGACGCGAGCCGGCCGGCCCACCGAGCGCGCGAGCGCGGCCAGCAGCACCGCGTGCTCGGTGCAATCGCCCGCGCGCGTCGCGGCGACGCGCGACGCGACGTCCCAGCCGCGGCCCAGCTCCTTGTGCTCGATCGCGCTTCGGACGAACTCGACCAGCTCGGTCGGCGAGGGCGCGTCGCCGTGCTGGCGCACGAGCTCGGCGCGCAGCCGAGCGACCGCCGGCTCCGCGTGATCGACCAGGAAGCTCGAGGCCAGGAACGCTGCAGGGTCCGCAGGCGCGAGGCGCGAGCTGCCCGACAGCACGAGCTCGACGCGGTCCGCGCGAACCGCGTCGTCGGGCAGCGCGAGCAGCGCGCGGTACGTCGCTGGCTCGGGCACGTAGGCTGCGATCCGCAGCGGGAGCCGCGGCTCGACCGCGGCGTCGCCGCGCACCGCGGTCGGGATCACGAACAGGTAGAGGCCTTCGGCGTGGGCGCCCGTGGCCAGCAGGCCCGCGACGAGCGCCGCCGCCGCGGCGACTCTAGATCGCACCATCGGCGAAGACCCGCTCGATCGCGAGCTTCATCGGGCCCATGGTCAGCGTCCCGGCGATGGTGCTCCCGTCGCGATCGACGACGAGATCGGCGACGATCCCGCTCATCTCGAGCTTGGCCACGAATTTATCGTTGTCGATCTGCCGCAGGATCGCGAGCTGCTGCTCGAGCAGCTGGCTCGGGTCGACGCTGGGCAGCCACGACCGCACCTTCATCACGCGGCCCACCGGGTTGGGCTGGGCCAGCGTCTCCCGCAGCAACATCACGTCGCCGAGCATCGTGGACGGCTTGGCGACCGGGAGCTTGGCCGTGAGCGGCTTGGCCTTGAACATGCCGCTGACGGCCCACGACCCGTCCTCGTGCGGCTCGAGCTTGAGCTCGGCGCCGAGCTCGCCGTTGTCGGTCCCGGTCTGGAACGCGTTGATCAGCGCGCCGTCCGGCCGCGCCCACTGGATCATCACCTCGTTCGAGGCCATCAGCGTCTGCGCATCGACCGGCACCAGCATCGCGCTCGTGTGCTGGATCCGCGTATCGCCGTCGGCATCGCGGGTGTACGTCACCTCGTCGACGGCGACGCGCATGCCCTGGAGCGTCAGGGTCGAGATCTCGCTGCGGTACGGTCGAGTCGCGGGTGTGTCCTCGAACACCATGCTCCCGATCAAGGCCTCGGCCAGGCTGCGGAACGTCTGCTCGTAGCCGACCTCGTCGTGCACGCAGTAGATCGTGTGTCCGTCCTTGCTCGCGGCGAGCTGCTTGAGCGCGCCCACGGCGGCCGGCTGGCCCTGAGGCTCGATGCGATGGGTCCAGTCGACGACGAGGAACGGGCTCGCGCCGATCGCGCCCGCGTCGACGCGCGCGATCGCCTTCGCCGCCACCTTGCCGTGAGAAGCCTCGACCGCCTCGTAGACGTTCTTCGAGGTGGCGACGAGGAAGCTGGCCAGCTCCTGGCCCTGGCGCAGGACCACGCACTCGACCGGCGCTCCGGTCTTGGCGTCCATGCGCACCAGATACGTGCCTTGATCGGGCACGATCTTGCCCACGATCTTGGCCGGGACCCGAGCCTGGAAGAAGCCGTCGCTGCTACGGACCTTCTTCGGCGGGCGCAGCTGGCCCTCCCGCGCGCGGGCCGCCGCGAGCCATTCGGGCTCCTGGGCGGTCGCGGCCGTGCCGAGACACACGGTCATCAGGGCCAGAGCGATCCGGTTCCGCATCGGGGGTCCCTCCTCAGGCACTCTCGAATATCGGAGCCCGATCGCCCGCAGGCAAATGGAGCGCTTTTTCCTCCGCCCGCGCTATCCTCCCCGCCTGATGCTGCAGATCCAGGATCCTGCGGCCACGGGCCGCGCCAGCCGCCGGGCGTACCGCGCGATGCTGCGCACGATCGTGGCGCACGAGCTGATCCGGGGCGGGGACCGGATCCTCGTCGCCGTCTCGGGCGGCAAGGACAGCTACACGCTGCTCGACTTCCTGTGGCGCGCGCGGGCCCGCGCGCCCGTGCGCTTCGACGTCGTCGCGTTGCACGTGGATCAGGGCCAGCCGGGCTACGATGGCGCGCCGCTGCGCGACTGGCTCGAGCGGCTCGGGGCACCGTTCGAGATCGTGCGCGAGGACACCTACTCGGTCGTGATGCGCACAGCCGAGGACGATCCCGAAGCGGCCTACTGTCGCGTGTGCTCGCGGCTGCGCCGCGGCATCCTCTACACCGCCGCCGAGCGCCTGGGCTGCAACAAGCTCGCGCTGGGCCACCATCGCGACGACACGATCGAGACGCTGCTGCTCAACCAGCTCTACGCCGGGCGCCTGCAAGCGATGCCCGCGGCGTACGTGACGAACGACGGGCGGTTCACGGTGATCCGGCCGCTGATCGAGTGCGCCGAGGCCGACCTGGCGACGCACGCCTCCGCCGCGGGCTATCCGATCCTGCCCTGCCGCCTGTGCGGCTCCCAGCCCGACCTCAAGCGCGGGCGCGTGCGGGCGCTCCTGCGTGAGCTCGAGCGCGAGATCCCGGACGTGCGCGCGGTCCTGCTCGCCGCGATCCAGAACGTCCGGCCGAGCCATCTGCTCGACCGCGAGGTGGCGACGGCCTGGAGCGCCCACGCCCACGAGTTCGAGCCGCGTCGTTGAGCGGTGCGGTCTCGACCGTCGGCCACTCGACACGCAGCGCGGACGAGCTGATCGAGCTGCTCCGGGCGCACGGCATCGAGGTGCTGGTCGACGTGCGCACGGTCCCGCGCTCGCGCCACAACCCGCAGTTCGACCGGAGCGCGCTCCCCGCGACGCTCGAAGCGGCCGGCCTCTCGTACCGCCACATGGCCGACCTGGGCGGGCTGCGCAAGCCGCGCCCCGACTCGCCGTACACGGCATGGACGAACCCGAGCTTCCGCGGCTACGCCGACCACATGGACACGCCCGCATTCGCGCTGGCCCTCGACCAGCTGATCGCACTCGCTCGCGAGCGCTCGACCGCGGTGATGTGCGCCGAGGCGGTTCCGTGGCGCTGCCATCGGTCGCTGATCGCCGACGCGCTCCTGGCCCGCGGCATCGAGGTCCGGCACATCCACGACGCGCGGCGCGCCGAGCCGCACCGTCTCACGCCCTTCGCGCGGATCGTCGGCGCGCGCGTGGCCTATCCCGGCCTGGGCTAGGTGGCGTGTCCCGGAGCCGTCGCCCGGACCTCTTCGAGACAGGCCCGGATCAGCTCCCAGCTGCGCTCGAAGTCGTTGTCGAGACCCACGGAGAAGCGCACCAGACCGTCGCTCAGGCCGATGCGGTGTCGCTCGTCGGCCGGGATCTCGGACGAGGTGCTGTGGCCCGGCGCGCTGAACAGAGTCTTGAAGTAGCCCAGGCTGACCGCGAGGTAGCCCACCTTCCTCTCCTGCATCCGCATCATGAACCGGTTCGCCGTCGGCGAGTCGCCGAGGTCCACGGCGACGATCCCGCCCCAGCCGAAGCCCGGGTTCATCAGCCGCGCGAGCAGCTCGTGCTGCGGATGGTGCGCAAGGCCGGGGTAGTACACGGGCATCCCCGCCTCCTCGAGCCGCGTGGCGAGACGGAGCGCGTTCTCGCCGTGCTTGACCATGCGCAGGTGCAGGCTGTGCAGGTTCTTCAGCAGGCTGGCCGCGCGGATGCTGTCGAGCACGGGACCGAACAGCATGCTCGGGCCGGCGTTGATGTCGCACAGGCGCGCGACCATGTCGTGCGAGGCCACGACACACCCGGCGACGCAGTCGCTCGTGCCGTTGATGAACTTGGTCATGCTGTGCACGACGACGTCGGCTCCCAGGCGCAGCGGCGAGAGGATCAGCGGGCTGAACGTGTTGTCGACGACCAGACTCAGCCCGTGCCGGCGCGCGATCGTGGACAGCTGAGGGATGTCGGCCACCTCGAGCAGCGGGTTGCTCATCGATTCGCCGTACAGGACACGTGTCTTCGGCGTGATCGCCGCGCGCACCGCGTTCACGTCCTTCAGGTCGACGAAGCGCGTCGTGATGCCGAAGCGCGGCAGCAGGTTCTTGAGCAGGGCGTAAGTCCCGCCGTACACGGTGCGCGCCGAGACGATCTCGTCCCCCGCCGAGCACAGCAAGAGCAGCGCGTTGCTGATCGCGGCCATGCCCGAGGCCATGACCTGCGCGGCTTCGCCGTCTTCCATGCGCGCCAGGGCCTCGGCCAGGTATTTCGTGCTCGGGTTCCAGTGGCGGGAATAGAGGAAGCAGCCTTCGATGTCGTGCTCGAACAGCTCCTCCATCTTCTCCACGCTCAGGAAGGTGTAGGTCGACGAGTCGCAGATCGACGGATTGACGTCGCCGAACTCGCCGAAGGCCAGGAAGTCTTGGATCCGTCGCGCGGGATCGAAGCTCATGGTGTGCCTCCCGATACAAGTTCGCACCGGGAGCGGGCTCGATTGTCGACCGCGAAGGTCCAGTGTGGCTTGCGGCGGAACACTCGTCGGGGCATGCTCTGGGAAGCCGGAGGTGCGGTGGCCAGCGGCAATGAGACGCAGCTCTTCGCCTTGACCAAGACCAACCGAAGGCGGATTGTCGTTCTGTCTGCCCTAACGGCCTTGTATCTCGTCCTCGTGGCGAATTGGTGGCAGGTCTGGCTGCGGTTCGAGAGCCCCCGGCTCAACTACGTGTTCATGGCCTTTGTCTTCGCGTCGCCGGTCATTCTGCTGTGGATCGTCTGGACACTGGATCGCGGTGCGCCCAAAGCGATTGCGTGGATCCTCGTGCCGGTCAGCGTCGCTTCGGTGTGGCTGTTTCTCGGCACAGGGCTGCTGATGGCGTTTTGGATTCCGGAAGTGCTCACGAGCGATATTGACCGATCGTTCGAGCGAGTTCGTCGCGAGCGAATCGATGGCGAGTCGTTCAGCGTGTACCGGACGAATGGGGGCGCAACAACCAGCTTCGGTGTCGTCGTCCGGAAGGAGGGCGTGGTGTTTCCTGGGCTAGTCAGGGTCTCACCGATCTGCGGGTGCTATCCGGCGGACGACGTCCATCTGACGAGGATCGATGCGGAGACTGTTCGCTGCGAGTTCCCGCCCTATGGTCCTGGCCGTCCGGATGCCGTCATCGTCGACGTGGCGCGGTGAGAATCCAACGGCCGTCCGTGGTCCAAGGTCGACGACGAGCCGCAATCCTGGTCGCACCACTGCTCACCGTCGGCCTGTCGTTCGGATCGGAATCGATGGAAAGCCCACCGCGTTCTGAAACCGGCCGCATCTGCGTGGCGCCCGTTTCGGCCAGCGACCGACTCCTCGATCAGGAGACCGGCAACCAGCGGGGCTATGAGTCCTATTCCTTCACAGTACGAATCGACCGGGGTGAGTGGATCGCGGTACCGAGTGACGCTCCGCGCTGGATCGATGAAGTCGAGCTCGGCTCGATGCACCTGATGACGATTCGGGACGGTGAGCGACAGATCGAGTCGTTCCGGTTTGCCTTTGCGAGTCGTGGAGGGCCTACTCTGTGTCTGTCGTGCAAGGCGTGGTATCAGACGTGGCTGCTCGAGCCGCCCCTGAACCGCCCGTGGTGCCGATGCCCGGAGTGATGAGATCCGTCTCGATTCGGCGCCGCAGGGATCGTTCTCGATGACGCGACCTCGCCAGCTGATCCGCCGGAACCATGAACCTCCCGGTCGGCCCGGACTGTTGACGGACATCTAGTCCGCGGTCATCCACTCCGCGAGCCTCGCGAGGTCATCGAACACCTGAACTCCAGCCGGCGCGTCGCCTTTTCGGTCCCCGCGGCGGATCCATGCGGCGTCGATGCCGAGAGCGCGCGCGGGCTCGATGTCGTGGAACCGGCTCCGCGCCGCGTGGAGCCAGGGCCGAGTCCCGATGCGCCGCCGCGCCTCGAGGAAGTGCCCGTGCGCCGGCTTGTAGGAACGCACCTGCTCGGCCGTGACGATCAGCGCGAATTCGACTCCGAGTAGCTTCCGCGTCGCCGCGAGCAGGTCGTCGTCGACGTTCGACAGGATGCCCAGCGCGTGGCCCGCGGCAGCCAGACGCTCGAGCGCCGGCACGGTGTCCGGAAACGGGCGCCAGGTCGCGAGGCTGTCGGCAAGAAACCCGGCGCGCTCCGCGGGGACGGTCCAGCCCAGGCGCGCGCCGACCTCCCGCGCGCACTCGCCGAGCACCGCCCGATACGAACGGTAGCCGCCGGCCTCGACGGCCGGCTCGACCTCCGCGTAGGCGGCGAGCACGGCTTGGTCGTCGAGGCGGATTCCGTCCGCCGCGGCGGCCCCGCGGAATGCCCGCGAGATCCCCTCCTCCCAGTCGATCAGGGTCCCGTAACAGTCGAAGGTGACGACCTCATAGTGCATGACGAAAGCGTATTCGACGCTGACGCGCTCCGTCCAGTGACGTTGTCGGTGGGGGAACCTAACTTCCACCCCAGCGCTCGGCTCCCCGCCGCGCGCCCGGAGGCCTCATCATGAAGCGCAAGTTGCTGCTCGCCGTGGTCGCGGCGTTGCTCGCCGTGCCGGCCGTGTCGGCCGGGGTCGACATCGACTTCGGCGCGAACATCAACGTCAACGACCACACGAACCTGTTCTTCTCGATCTCGTCCCGCTACTACGACCGCGATTACGCCACGGTGTCGTCCTTCGGCGCGCGGTTCGGCGACCCCGACGATCTGTCGGTGGCGCTGTATATCAACCGCTACTGCGGCCGGCCCCTCGACGAGATGCTGGTCCTGCGCCGCCAGGGCCTGTCGTGGTGGGACATCTCGGTGCGCTACAGGGTTCCCGTGGACGTCTGGTTCGTTCCCGTGTCGCACGATCCGGGACCGCCCTACGGCAAGGCCTACGGCTACTGGAAGAAGCACAATCGCGATCGCAATGCGCAAGTCGTGCTCGGCGACCCCGACATCCGCAATCTGGTCGCGGTGCGCATGATCCACGACTACTACGGGGTGCCGGTCGAGACCGCGATGGACTGGCGGGCCAGCGGCCGCAAGGTGCACACGCTGATGGCCGAGGAGTACAACCGGCGCCACACCAGGCAGACCGCGTCGAAAGCCAGCGGCGGGAGCGCGAGGGAGCACGAGAACTCCCAAGGCAAGAGCAACGGCAAGGGCAACGGCAAGGGCAACGGGAAGGGGAACGGCAAGAACAAGTAACCTGGGCGGTCCGGAGGACCGCCTTGGGCCGCCGATTCACCAACCTCGATCCCGCTCACCGTCCCCCGGCGCTGCCCGCAGTGGTGCGCTGGGGGATCCGCGATCGCCTGCTCGGCCGGCGGGACGTTCGGGCGCCGGGGCCCCCGGCGCCGCGCATCGCGCCCGATCGCGCTCTGATCCACGGCAACGACGGGCCGCCGCGCCTGACCTGGATCGGGCACGCTTCGTTCCTCGGCTTCGCCGGCGGCGTGCGGTTCCTGGTCGATCCGATATTCTCCGCTCACGCGGGCTGGTTCTACCCGCGCCACGGGGCGCCCGGCTTCCCACTCGCGGATCTCCCGGCCGTCGACGCGCTCCTCGTGACGCACGCGCATTACGATCATCTCGATGCGCCGTCCGTCGCCGCGCTGCCGCGCTCCGTCCCCGTTTTCGTTCCGCTCGGGCTCGGCCGATGGTTCCGGCGCCGCGGCTTCGAGCGGATCCACGAGCTCGGCTGGTGGGATGCGGCGACCAGCGGGCCGCTGCGCGTCACGCTCGTGCCGGCCCGTCACTGGTCGCGGCGCACCGTCCTCGACACGAACCGCACCTGGTGGGGCGGCTTCGTGATCGACGTCGGCGCGGTGCGCTTCTACCACGCGGGCGACTCGGGCTGGTTTGCGGGATTCGCCGAGATCGGGCGGCGCTTCCCCGGGATCCGCGCGGCGATGCTGCCCATCGGCTCGTACGCGCCGAGCTGGTTCATGGAGCCGAACCACATGAACCCGGAGCAGGCCGGCCGGGCGTTCCTCGACCTCGACGCCCACACGCTCGTGCCGATGCACTGGGGAGCGTTCCAGCTCACGGACGAGCCGCTCGCGGAGCCGCCGCGGCGGCTGCGCGCGTGGTGGGACGCCACACGCCCCGACTCGCATCGGACGCTGCGAATCCCCGCGGTCGGCGAGACGATCCTGCTCTAGGATGAGGCCGTGGCCGACGTCGACACGGCACGCATGCTCGCCGACGCGCGCGAGCTCGCATTCCCACGCGCCTCGGGCACGCCGGGCAACCGACGGGCCTGCCTCCTCGTCGCGGACAAGCTGCGTCAGGCCGGCCTCGATGTGGCCGCGGAGGAGTTCTCGTACGACCTCGGGCCGGCGTTGCGGGCGCTGCGCACGGTCCTGATCGTCGCAGGCTCGCTCGTCGGTGGAGCGGGTCTGCTCGCGCTGCGCGCACCGGCCGCGGCGCTCGTGTGCCTCGTCGCGGGCTCGCTGATCGGCGGCGTGCTGCTCGCATGGGCGCCCGGCGTCGAGCGGCTCTATGCGGCCCGCGGACCGACGATCACCTGGAACGTCGTCGGACGCAAGACGTGCGCGCATCCGCGGGCGATGCTGATTCTGCTCGCGCACTACGACAGCAAGTCGCAGAACCTGAGCCTACCCTTGCGCCTGGGCGCGACGATCGTGGCGATCGTGGGCACGGGGGCCACGACGTTGCTCGTAGCGCTCGCCGTCGCGGGCGCCCCGTTCGGTCCAGCGGCGCTGCCGGCGGCGAGCGGGAGCCTCGCGGCCCTGGCCTTGTTCGGCCTCGCGACGCTGTCGAGCGGGAACGCCTCGCCGGGCGGCGTCGACAACGCCGGCTCCGTGGCGCTCTTGTGCGAGCTGGCGCGGCGGCTGCCAGCGCTCCTGCCCGACGACGTGGAGCTCGTGTTCCTGTCGCCTGGGGCCGAGGAGGACCACATGATCGGCGCGATGCGCTTCCTCGACGCGCACCGCGCCGAGCTCGCGGCGCAGCCCGTGCAGGCGCTGAACTTCGACGGTGCCGGTGCGCCGGGACACCCGGTGATCCTCGCGAGCTACGGCCTGTGGCACCCGTTCGCGCCCGCACTGGCACGCGCCGCCCGGGCCTCGGCGCAACGGCTTGGGCTACGCCCGCGCAGCATCTGGCTCCCGCCCGCGATCGGCATCGATGCGATTCCGTTTCACCACCGCGGGGTTCCGTGCCTGACGTTGTCGAGCGGATCCCTCGGGCGAGCGACGCTCGCCGTGCACTCGGAGCGCGACGTCGCCGAGCACCTCGACGGCGCAACGCTCGAGGTCGTCGCCCGCTGGGCCCTCGACATCGCCGCCTCGGTGGCCTGATTCGGAGCTACGACAGCCAGTGCAGCTCGACGAGGATCGAGACCTTGCGGCGCGGGTTCGAAAAGAAGGCCTCGAAGTCGCCCATCGCACCGGCGTCGAGCCGCGTGGGTAGGGCCGGGACCTCGAGCGAGTCGAGCTGCGCGCCACCTTCGTCCATCAGCACGACGCGCACGATCACGGCCTCGGCCGCCGCGTCCCCCGTATTCTCGACGCGGCCGTAGATGCGCAGCATCCCTTCGGGGGTCCATTCGTGCGCGGAGTCGTGGATCGAAAGGTCGGGCCGGGCGGCGGGCTCGCTGAGCACGCGCGGCGAGCCGCGCGGTCGGAACGTCGCCGGCTCGGTCCTGCCGACCGCGGCCGCGGGTGCGGCAGCGGGCGCGGGGACCGTGGACGCGGCGTCGCCCGGCTTCATCCAGATTCCGACGACCGCGATCGCCGAGACCCCGAGGATGCAGTAGGCGGCGATCCGGCCCGCCGGGCGGTGGACGCTCGGGTCGGCCCCGTCGCGCCGCGCCGCCTGCGGGGCGATGATCGCGGCCGGTGCCGAGATCGTCGTCGCCGTTCGGTCGAGATGCCGGATCAGGTCGTCGTAGTCCTGCGGTCGCGCCGAGGGGCTCTTCGACAGCATCTTGTGGATCAGCGTGGCCACGGGCACCGGGACGGCAGGGTTCGATTGCCGCACCGGTGGGACCGGGTCGCGCAGGTGCTGCATGACCACGCTCACCGGCGAGTCGCCGAGGAACGGCGGTCGGCCCGAGACCATCTCGTACAGCGTCGCGCCGAGCGAGTAGATGTCGCTGCGCGCGTCGGCCCGTCCGCCACCCGCCTGCTCGGGCGAGATGTAGTTCGGCGTGCCGAAGAACTGACCGTCCGACGTGAGCTTGCTGTCGGCGAGGAGCTGCTTGGCCAAACCGAAGTCGGTGACCTTGAGCGTACCGTCTTTGGCCAGGAACAGGTTGCTCGGTTTCACGTCGCGGTGCACGATGCCGCGCTCGGCAGCGGCCTTGAGCCCGGCCGCGGCCTGACGCGCGATCGACACCGCGAGGTCCGGCGCGATCGAGCCGCGCTCGTCGAGCAGCTCCTGCACCGATTGGCCCTCGAGGTACTCCATGGCGAAGTACGGGCGGCCCTCGTCCTCTCCGATGTCGTGGATCTGCGTCACGTTCGGGTGCGACACGGCAGCCGCCGCGCGGGCTTCGCGCAGGAATCGCTCGCGCGCCACGGCATCGACCGCGAAAGCCGGGTGGAGCGTCTTGACCGCGACGCTGCGATGCAGTCGTGCGTCCCACGCCAGATAGACGACACCCATCCCGCCGGCACCGATCGTGCCGCGGATTTCGTAGGGCCCGAGGCGAGTTGGGGTCTCGCTCACCCGGTCGAATCTAGGAGCCGCACCGCGAAAGTCAAAAACCCGGGTCGTCTCAGTGCGGCACGGCCTCGAAACGCTCGGCGAGCGCCTCGAGCGTTCGCGCCGTGCGCTTGAGCGCATCGCGCAGATCGCGGTGGTCGGTGTGGACGATCTCCGTGCGCAGCTCGGAGCGGTAGCTCTCGATCACCTCGCACAGCAGACGCATCTCGTCGTCGTTCAGCTCGATGGCATGCATCGCACGACTCCTCTCGGCCCTGTGGAGCCGTATGCATGATGGCTCAGGTCGAGCCACGAGTCAGGACCGACGCTGTCCGTTGACGCCCACCTCGGCGGCGCGGAGCCTGCCCAGGAACACGTTCAGCGGGTTGGCCCGGGGGAGGAACGCGATCGGCGGCCGCTTGCGCAGGCCCATCCGTCGCAGCTCCCCGATGATGCCGGCGTGATCGGCCTGAACGCGCAGGCCGCGCTTCAGCGCCTCGTACGCCTCTCGTCGCCGGTTCGCGGCGAGCAATGCGCGCCCGAGGTTCCAGTGCAGGTCCGGGTTGTAGTTCTCGAGCGTGGCGGCCTCGCGACAGAACTGCACTCCCTCGTACTTGCGCGGGGTCGTCGTCCCGAGGCACAAACCGTAGTGCGAGAGATAGCGCGCTTGCGGCTGCGCCACGCCGTACCGTTTCTCGAGCTCGATCGCCGCCTCGAAGTAGGCCAGCGCCTCGCGTCCCCGTCCCCGCTCGAGCGCACCCTTGCCGCGCTCGAAGCTGTCTTCGGCTACCCGTACCAGCATGACCGTCCTCCTGCAGGGCGGGCCCCGTGCGCCGCCTCGCAGGGAATATCGCTGTCCGGACCGCCGGTGAACAGACCGTTTTTCGTAAGGGGCTGACACGGCAGGCCTGCCCGCGAGCGCTCGGAGATCGGATTCGTAAGGACGCGACGAAATGTGCGTCCCGCGGCGTTAAGATCGACGAATGCCCGACCTGTCGAGCGGATCCGGCCGACTGCTGACGCCGCGGTTCGCGTCGTTCCTCGCCGCGCAGTTCCTCGGCGCGGCGAACGACAACGCGTTCAAGCTGACGATCGTCTCGTTCGTCCTGTGGCGCGTTCCGGACGAGGCGGCACAGGTCCGCTACAGCAGCATCGCCACGCTGCTGTTCCCGCTGCCGTTCCTGCTGTTCTCGCCGCTCGCGGGGTACCTGGCCGACCGCTTCACCAAGAGCCGGGTGCTGTTCTGGGCCAAGTGTCCCGAGGTGCTGGCGATGGCGCTCGCCATCCCGGCTCTGGCCGCGGGCAGCGTCGAGTGGCTGCTCGGCGTGCTGTTCCTGATGGCCACGCACAGCGCGTTCTTCAGCCCGGCCAAGTACGGCCTGATCGTCGAGAGCGTCGAGCATCGTCAGCTGTCGATGGCCAACGGCCTGGTCGAGATGACCACGAACGTGGCCATCCTCACGGGCTCGGTGCTGGGCGTCGTCGTGTTCGCGGCGTTCCGCGACGACCTGGCACGCGCCGGGGTCGTGTACGTGGCGATCGCGCTCGCCGGCACGCTCGCGGCAACGCACGTGCCGCGGACCCCGCCGGGCGACGCGCGCGCACGGCCCGAGTGGTTCGCCTCCGCGGTGCGCCACGGCTGGGCCGAGGTGCAGAAGCGGCCCGAGCTCGTGCAGACGCTCCTGGGCACGGCGTACTTCTCGTTCCTGGGATCGGTGTTCCTGACCATCATCCCGGTCTACGGTCGGAACGTGTTAGGGCTCTCGGCCGAGCGCGCCTCGCTCTTGCTCATGATCCTGTCGGTCGGCATGGCGATCGGCGCGCTGGCGGCGGGACGCCTGTCCCAGGGCCGGGTCGAGATCGGGCTCGTGCCGCTGGGCAGCCTCGGACTCTCGGCCTGCTCGATCGCGATCGTGACGATCGGGACGCGTGGCCCGCTCGTGGGGGGCGTGCCGGCCTGCGCCACGGCCAGCCTGCTCGGCCTCGGTCTGGCCGCCGGCCTGTTCATCGTTCCGCTCAACGCGCTGTACCAGCAGCGCAGCCCCGAAGGGAAGAAGGGACGGCTGATCGCGTTCTCGAACGTGGTCAACTTCAGCGCGGTGCTGCTCGCGGGCGCGGTGCCGTTCGTGCTCAGTCGGACGCTCGCGATCGGCTCGCGCGGCCTCGTGCTCACGGTCGCGCTCTCGACGCTCGCGGTCACGGCGTACGTCCTGACCCGTCTGCCGAACTTCCTCGTGCGGCTCGTGCTGTACCTGCTGACCAACGTGTTCTATCGCATCGAGGTCTCGGGCGACGAGCACATCCCGAAGGGCGGGGCGCTGCTCGTGGCGAACCACGTCTCGTGGGTCGACGGTCTGCTCGTCGGCACGGCCTCCGACCGGATGATCCGCTTCCTGATGTTCCGCCCGTACTACGAGATCCCGGCGTTCGAGTGGTTCTTCCGCCGCATGCGGGTGATCCCGATCGCGGCGGGAGACGCGCCGGAGCAGCGCGAGGAGTCGTTCGCCCGGGCGCGCGAGGAGATCCGGCGCGGCCACGTGGTGTGCATCTTCGCCGAGGGCTCGATCACCCGCACGGGCAACCTGCTGCGCTTCCGCCGCGGGTTCGAGCGGATCGCCGAGGGTCTCGACGCACCGATCGTTCCGGTGTGCCTGGACGGCGTGTGGGGCAGCCTGTTCTCGTGGGAGCGCGGCCGCCTGCTGTTCAAGTGGCCGCGGCAGCTGCGCGTCGACGTGCGGGTCCTGTTCGGCGCTCCGCTCCCGCGGACCGCGAGGGCCCACGAGGTGCGCCGTGCGATCCAGCAGCTGTCGGTCGACGCGTTCCGCCTACGCAAGGGCAAGCAGCGATCGCTCGAGGCGGAGTTCCTGCGCACCGCCAAGCGGTTCTGGCACCGCCCGTTCGTGGCCGACGCAAGCGGTAGGAGCCTGACGTTCGGTCAGGCGCTCGTGCGGTCGGTGGCGCTCGCGGACCAGCTCCCGGCGCCGCGGGCGACCGAGCGGATCGGGCTGCTCGTGCCGACCGGGGTGCCGGGCGCGCTGGCCATGCTGGCCACGCTGTGGGCCGGCCGCACCCCCGTGCCGCTCGACGCCGAGTCGGGACCGGCGCAGCTCCGCGCGCAGATCGATGCCGTGGGGCTCGACACGGTGCTCGTCGCTCCGCAGCTCGTCGCGGCACGCGGCCTGGCACGGGCGCTCGACGGGGTCGAGACGGTGGACATCATTAGCGCCGAGGCGCGCCTCGTGCCCGGGCGAGCGCTGCGTCTGTGGCTGCGCTTCTCGCCGGCCACGCGGCTGCGACGGCGCGTCCTCGGCGCACGCGCGCGCGACGTGGACCGCGTGGCCGCGGTCGTGTTCTCCGATTCGCCCGCCCTCGACGGCCGCGTGCGCGGCGTCGAGCTTTCGCACCACAACATCCTGTCGAACATGGAATCGCTGAAGCAGGTGTTCCGCGTGTCGCGGGACGACCGGATCCTCGGCGTGTTGCCCCTGTCGAACGCATTCGGCCTGTTCGGCACGCTGCTGCTGCCCGCGGTGGTCGGCGTGCCGGTCGTGTACCACCACGATCCGGACGACCTCCAGACGATCGCTCGCCTGTCGCGCGAGCACGGCGTGTCGCTGCTGCCCGTCCCGGCGCTCCACCTCGATCGGCTGATCGACGCGCTCGGCGCGGACGATCTGGGCGCGCTGCGTCACGCCGTGGTGGGCGGTACGCCGCTCCAGCGCGAGACCTCCGAGCGCTTCGCGGCCAAGTTCGGCGTCGAGCCGCTCGAGGGGCTGGGCTGCGCCGAGTGCGCGCCGCTGATCTCGCTCAACGCGCCGAACGTCGTGGCCGACGCGCGCGGGCAGACCGCACAGCGCCCCGGAACCGCGGGCCAGCCGCTCCCCGGGATCGCGGTGCGGATCGTCGATCCCGACGGACGCGACCTCGCGCCCGGGGTCGCAGGCGCACTGTGGGTCAGCGGCCCGAACGTGATGCGCGGCTACGCCAACGACGAGGCGCTGACGCGCGAGGTGCTCGCGGACGGGTGGTACCGCACGGGGTTCCGCGCCGCGCTCGACGAGGACGGCTTCCTGACGGTCGAGGGCTGAGCTAGTTTCCGCGGGCGGCACGTGGCGACGCCGTACGCCACTCTCCCGATCTCGCGACTCCTGGTAAGCTCTGCGGCAACAGAACTGCTCGTAGGGCCGGGAGACCGCCGACACCCGTGCGCTCTTCCTGCCCTGAGAGCTGGGAGGCGTTCATGATCCAGATCGCGCCCAGGTCACGACGTACCTGGAAGCGGCTCATCAGCGCCCTGATTGCCGGGTACGTGTCGCTCGCACTCGGGAACGAGCCGGCCCAGCCTCCGGCCCTGAAGAAGCGAGGGGTCGCGTTCGGCTACGCCGGGTCGATCGTCGGAGTCGACGTCCCTCGCAATGGCGACAACAGGCTGGAACCCGGCGGGCTGGGTGTTCTCGGCAGGTTCGACCTGCATCAGGGCTGGCGGGGCTGGGGGCTGCAGCTCGGTTATTCGCTCAAGGACGACGGGACCGGATCGGGCGGAGAGATCTCCCTCGCCCAGGCGGGTCTGCACGCGTATTACGCCTGGGAGGGCTACGTGGAGGACTCCATGAGGCTGCGTTTCTATGCCAAGGGCGGTGTGTCGCGAACGGACTTCGAGGAGACGGTCCCACTGACCGGGACGTTCTCTGACGACGCCATCGGGCCGTCCTTCGGGCTCGGGGTCGAGTGGGGCGGCCCGAGGTGGGGGGTCGCGTTCGACGTCGGCTGGACCTTCGTCGACGTCGAGCTGATTCCCGGGCAGGAGGAGAGCCTCGATGTCAGCGCGGGCTTTTTCGGGCTCACCTACTGCTTCTGATCCGGAGCCGAGTCATCGAGGTTAGCTGCCCTACAATGAAGCGTGCTCTCGAGGCGACTCCCCGCCGATCTGCGACCCAACGCGCTCGCACGAGCGCGCGACGATCTCGGATGCGTGCCCTACGATCTCACGGTCTCGAATCCGACGGTGTGCGGCATCCCCTATCCACCTGACCTGCTCGAGCCGCTCGCTTCTTCAGCCGGCCTGACGTATCGGCCGGAGCCCCTCGGGCTTCTCGAGGCGCGACGCGCCGTCGCTACGGGTTACGAGCGGCGCGGCATCCACGTGGATCCGGAGCGGATCGTGCTCGCGGCCTCGACGAGCGAGGCCTACGGGTTGCTGTTCAAGCTGCTCGCCGATCCCGGGGACGAGGTTCTGACCCCGACGCCGTCCTATCCCTTGCTGCACCACCTGGCGACGCTCGAGGGCCTGCGGCCGATTCCCTATCGCCTCGTCGTCGAGGACGACTGGCAACCCGACGTGGGCGCTCTCCGGTCCGAGCGCGCACGCGTCGTCGTGGCCGTGCATCCGAACAACCCGACCGGTTCGTATCTGACCGCACGATCCGCCGACGCGCTCGTCGAGACGTGCGTGACGACAGGCGCGGCGCTCGTCGTGGACGAGGTGTTCCTGGACTACCCGCTGGCGGACGACGGCGCGGCGGCGAGCTTCGCGGGCGAGACCCGCGCGCTGACGCTCTGCCTCGGCGGTCTGTCGAAGCAGGTCGGCCTGCCCCAACTCAAGCTGTCGTGGATCGTGGTCGCGGGGCCGGAGGCCGAAGCACGCCGCGCGCTCGACGGGCTCGCGTTCATCGCCGATCAATACCTGTCGGTGAGCACGCCCGTGCAGCTCGCCCTCCCCGAGCTGCTCGAGCACGGCTCGGCGGTGCGCACGGCGATCCGGGCCCGCTGCCGGCGCAACCTCGATGCGCTCGCGCAGACCGCCGCAGGCGTGGCCGGCGTGACGGTGCTGCGCCCGCAGGCCGGCTGGTGCGCGATCGTGCGCGTCCCCGCCGTGCACGACGACGAGGAGCTGGCCCTCGATCTCCTGCGTCGCGACGGCGTGGCCGTACATCCGGGTTACTTCTTCGACTTCCCCGTCTCGGGCTGCTTCGTGGTGAGCCTGCTGCCAGAGCCCGCGATCTTCGATGAGGGTGTCGTGCGGTTCCTCGCGCGGTTCTAGGAGCGGATGCAAGACATCGAATCGAGAATCGGCGCGTGTCTCGACGCGATCGAACGCGAGGAGGACGTCGTGATCCTGCTTGCGGTTGAATCCGGCAGTCGCGCCTGGGGCTTTCCGTCCGTGGATAGCGACTACGACGTTCGGTTTGTCTACGCGCGCCGCCCGACGTGGTACCTATCCATCGACCACGAGCATCGTCGCGACGTGATCGAACGTCCCATCGACGACCTTCTCGACGTGAGCGGCTGGGACATTCGTAAGGCGCTCCGCCTGTTCCGCAAGTCCAATCCGCCGCTCCTCGAATGGCTTCAGTGCCCGATCAGGTACCGCGAAACCTCATCGTTCGCCGAGCGCCTGCGCGCGCTGCTCCCGGAGTTCTACTCCCCACAGGCGAGCTTCCATCACTACCTGCACATGGCTCGAGGGAACTTCCGCGAATACCTGCAAGGCGAGAGGGTCTGGCGGAAGAAGTACCTCTACGTGCTGCGGCCACTCCTCGCGATGAGTTGGATCGAGCGCGGCCGTGGGCCTGTTCCGATCGAGTTCCGCCGCCTCGTCGAGGAGACGGTGTCGAGCCCGGACGTGCGCCAGGCGATCGAGGACCTGCTCGAGGCCAAGCGCGCCGGCGGAGAGCTGGACTATGGCCCGGTCGTTCCCGCGCTGAGCCGGTTCATCGAGTCGGAGATGATGCGCCTGGCTGGCGAGCTGCCCGATCGCACGGTTGGGCTGCCGGCCGTCGAGAAGCTGGACGTGCTGTTTCGCGCCGTGTTGCGTGAGGTGTGGGGTCAGACCCCTGGACCTGACCCCGAGACCTGACCCCGCCGGCGCTCGAGGTAGCGGCGCTCGGCGGCGTTGCCCACCGTGCGCAGCGCTTCATCGTAGGCGAGGGCGGCCTCGGCGTTTCGTCCGAGCCGGCGCAGCAGATCGGCTCGGGCCGCGGGAAGCAGGTGGAACCCGGCCAGCTCGCCTTCGCGCTCGAGCGCGTCGAGCAGCGCAAGGCCGCGCTCGGGCCCCTGGGCCATCGCCACGGCCGCTGCGTGATTCAGCGCCACGACCGGAGACGGATGGGCGCGCAGCAGCAGCGCATAGAGGATCGCGATCTGTCGCCAGTCGGTGTCGCTCGCCCGCTCGGCCTGGCCGTGGATCGCGGCGATCGCCGACTGAATGCCGTAGAAGCCGGCGCGCCCGGAACGCAGCGCGCGCTCGGCGAGCCGCGCTCCTTCCGTGATCTCGTCGCGGTCCCACAGCGCACGGTCCTGCTCTTCGAGCGTGACGAGATCTCCCGCGCCGTCGAACCTCGCCACGCGGCGCGAGTCCTGCAACAGCAGCAGCGCGAGCAGTCCCGCGGCCTCGGACTCGCCCGGAATCAGCGCGTGCACCAGGCGGGCCAGGCGGATCGCCTCGAGGCACAGATCGCGGCGCGGCAGACCGCTGCCGCCGGTCGGCGCGTATCCCTCGTTGAACACGAGATAGACGACGCGCAGGACGCCGTCGAGGCGCTCCGCCAGACGATCCGGGCCGGGCACCTCGTAAGGAATGCGGGCGAGGCGAATCTTGCCCTTGGCCCGGACCAAGCGCTGGGCCATCGTCGATCCCGGGACCAGAAACGCGCGTGCGATCTCCTCGACCGACAGACCGCACAGGGTCTTGAGGGTCAGCGCGACCTGACCCTCCGGCGCGAGCGCCGGATGGCAGCAGGTGAAGATCAGGCGGAGTCGGTCGTCCGTGAGCGGCTCCTCATCGAGATCGGGCTCGGCGAACGGGACGCTCGCCGCCTGGCTCGAGAGCTCGGCCCGCTTGGCCTCGAGCGTGGCAGCGCGGCGCAGGCGGTCGATCGCCTTGTGCCGGGCGGTCGAGACGAGCCAGGCGAACGGGCTCGCCGGTGCGCCGTCGCGCGGCCAGCTCTCGAGCGCGGTCGCGAACGCTTCCTGCAGCATCTCCTCGGCGAGGTCGAAGTCGCCGAGGAGCCGGATCAGCGTGGCGAGCGCGCGCTGGCGCTCGTCCCTGTACAGGCCACCGATGTCCATGTCGCCGCCCGGAGTCTAGCCGACCGGGCGGCGACAGGGACCGTGGTCAAGGGATGGGCGGGGTTTCCATGATCGGACGGATCTCGATGCAGCCGAAGCGTACCGACGGGATGCGTGCCGCGATCGCGGTCGCCTCGTCGAGGTCCTTGGCCTCGATCATGTAGAACCCACCGAGCTGCTCGCGGGTCTCGGCGAACGGGCCGTCGGTCGTGAGCGACTTGCCGTTGCGCACGCGCACGGTCGTGGCGGTCGCGATCGGCTGCAGCGCCTCGCCCGCGATGTAGTTCCCGCTCTTGTAGATCGAGCGGCTGAACTCCATGTATTCGTTGAACATCTTGTCCTGCTCGGCTTCCGAGAGGTTCGTCCAGTCGCCTTCGTTCGAGTAGATCAGCAGCAGGTACTTCATCGGGTCCTCGCCCTTCAGCTCGTCTTGCGGACGAGATGCATGTTCACGGTCATTCCGGGCTTGCCCTCGGCGAACTCGACCCAGGTCGAGCGGATCTCGTTCTCTCCGAGGAACTCGAACGTGGCCTCGTGCATGTGCTGGGTTTTCTTGGGGTCGATGTTCGTTCCGCCGTCGAAGGCGAACGCGACCTTCGGCCCCGAGGTGGCCTTGGCCCGCATGCGCGGCTGGTTGCCCGACATGCAGTAGTGGGTCAGCACGAGGTCGGACCCATCCATGTGGTAGACGGTCGTCATCGCGTGATGCGTGCCCGGGAAGACCTCCTCGACCACGGCGCTGCCGGCCCCGGTCAGGCTGTACCGGGCCACGAGGTCGCCCTTCTTGACCATTTCGCTGTCCTCGGCCGCGACCCACTCGCCCGAGAGGGCCTTGAACCGCTCGAGCCCGTCGGTCGCCGGGCCCGCGGCCCAGGCCGCCGCGGCCAGCACCAGACCCGAAAGCATCGCCTGAGCTACATATCCTGCTTTCTTCATCGTCTTTCCCTCCGTGCCCGGCACACTACCAGGCGTCTTCCTGGAATGGTCGAACGGCTCGCCCCGGAATCGACAGTACGGACGCCAGCGATGTGAGTTTTTTCCCGGTACAATCCCGCGCTCGCGGGGAGTCGCTCGCGGCCCGGATCGCGACGAGCGCTGGCGTGCGCGTCCGCATCGCCTGGCGCTAGTGGCTGCTAGGGTCGCCGCAGCGCCCCGTCGATCTCGGCGAAGGGCCGCGCCGCCGCGAGACCGCGGAACGTCCCCTGCTCCGCGATCTCCGTCGCGGCGGAGAGCATCGCGCTCCACGCCGTGCGCGCGAGCGCGCCGCCGACGCTGATCCGGCGCACGCCCAGCTCGGCCAGCTCGGCGAGGGTCGTGAAGTCCGAGCCGACGAGCACGTTGACCGGCTTGGGCGCGACCGCCGCCACGACCGCGCCGATCTCGCTCCGGCTCCGGATCCCCGGCGCGTAGAGGCAGTCCGCGCCAGCCGCGGCATACGCGGTCAGGCGACGGATCGTCTCGTCGAGGTCCGGTCGCCCGACGAGAAACCCCTCGGAGCGTCCGGTCAGCAGCACTCCCGCGCCCGCTCGGTCGATCGCCTCGCGGGCCGCGCGGATCCGCTCGACCGACAGCTCGATGTCGAAGAGCGGCCGCTCGGCCTGGCCCGTCGAGTCCTCGATCGAGATTCCCGCGATGCCGGTCGCAACCGCCCGCGCCAGGTTGGCACCGACCTCCGCGGGCACGATGGCGAAGCCGCCCTCGAAGTCGGCGTTGATCGGCAGCTCGACCGCGCGGACGATCGTCTCCAAGTGGCGCAGCACTTCGTCGAGCGAGGCGCCGTTGTCCGGCCGGCCGAG
>Ga0180063_1000012_pt1 | contig 39037 bp, 26 predicted proteins | sample EasRivT47_16_10D_FD_121776 | JGI IMG/M metagenome (GOLD analysis project Ga0180063, IMG submission 121776) | Soil microbial communities from meander-bound floodplain in the East River, Colorado, USA - East River metaG ERMLIBT47_16_10D | ecosystem: Environmental > Terrestrial > Soil > Floodplain ...
GGTTGCTCTCGGTCGATCCTCCCGGCAGCGTCGAGGCGTCGGTAACGGTCCAGTACACGAACGTCAAGGAGACGCATGTTCGGCAGACGGTTGGGACGGAGACGACCGAGTCGGTCTTCTTCTACGACGACCTGGGTCGGGTCATCGAGGAGCAGCGAACCAACGCGATCGGCGGGAAGGACTTCCGCAAGACGGAGTGGGACCTCGCGGGCCGAATGACGCAGCAGTCGGAGTGGGCGGAGAGGCCCTTTGGCGCCTCACCGGGAGTTACCGACGTTCCCGCAAGCGAACTGGCTTGGACGATCTACGACTACGGCACGTACGCCAACCCGAACGCTGGCCTCCCCGGTGAGCCGGACCGGTTCACCGATCCGCTCGGGCGGATCGCCAAGGTGACGCGGCCCGACAGCAGCGTCACCGAGACTCGGTACGACGGACTCGCGACGACAGTGATCGTACGCGGGATCCACGGGTTGACGGAAAATCTGGACTCAGCAACGACATACTTCAACGACGTGTTCGGTCGATTGGTCGCGGTCGACTCGCCAGAGAGCGTGGATGGCCCGTTGCCCGGGGATGGGGCCGACGCGGTCTACCTGTACGACGAGCGCGATGACTTGGTGCAAGTCGAGTTGACAGATCCCGCCGACACGACGCGCGTGCAGCTGCGGTACTTCGAATACGACGCGCTCGGCAACCTGCGCTTCGCAACGAATCCCGAGAATGGGACGGTGTCCTATCTGTCCTACGACGCCGGCGGGCGGTTGCTGCACCACCGCGATACAGCGTCGCGGGAGTTCATCAACACCTACGACGAAGCGGGGCGGCTCGTTTTGCAGCAGGGCAAGATTTGCCCCATGCCGTCGTGCCCGTCGAATCCCGCGCTGACGCTCCTCGCGAACACCTATGACGTGGGCAACGCAGGATTCGATTCGGGGGCCGCTGCAGGCAAGCTGACGCAGCAGAAGAGCTATCGAGACGACTCAGGCCAATCGGCGCTCGTGTCGACGCGCGACTATCGCTATGGAACAGGCGATGGGGCGTGTCCGATGGTCGGGATGCCGACCGGCGTGCACCTCGGGCTGAACGGTCGCCTCGAACAGACGACGACGCGGATCCAACCCTGGGACCGAGCTCTCGAGACGCGATACTGCTACAATGCGCGGGGTCTGCCGGCTGCGGTCCTGTACCCGGACGCGGCGGACCCCAATCGCACGGCGGCGCAGATCACATGGAGCTACACCAACGGCCAACTGGTCTCGGTCCGCGACGCGGCCCGTGTGATCGATCATGCGTTTGCCATCCAGTATGACCCCCACGGTGCGGTGACGTTCCTCGAGCGCGCAAGCGGAGTCAGAACGGAAATACTGCGGGATGTGCAGGGTCGCCCGTTGGTCTTCGACGTGAGGAGGGTTGCGAGTGGCAGCGGCGGTGGCGGCGGCGGGGTCATTCCGCAGGAGTGTGAGGGTGAGGAAGAGTGTGAAGGTGGTGGTGGCGAAGGCGGCGGTGGTGGTGGCGGCGGGCCGGTATTCGATTGGCAATACGGCCCTTACGTTTACGATGGCGCGGGCAACATCTCGTCGATCGGACTCGACACGTTCGCCTACGATGAGCTGAACCGGCTCGTGGCCTCATCGATTCTGAACGACGGTGTGACCTTCGGCGACAGCTGGACGTACGACGCCTTCGGCAACATGGTGGACACGGAGCGGTCGGTTGTCGGCAGCTCGGCGTATCCGAGCCAGACGAGTCATGCGTTTGTGCTCGACTGGCAACGCAACCAGCTGCGGAGTCAGGGCTCGGTGCTCTACGACCACGATCCAGCGGGGAACCTGATTCGCGACGACGAGAACTGGAATGTGTTCGACGAGCGAAACCGGCTCGTCGAGGTCTGGGATGAGTCGACTGGCGGGCCGCAGGCACGGGTCGCACAGTACGACTACGACACAAGCGGATATCGTGTCCGGTCGCTGGTCCAAGGCATCGAGACGTACTTTCTGCGCAACGAAGCGGGTCAGGTCTTGAGCGAGTTCCGGCGCGCCGAGGGCGGGACGGAGCAGGCCGGCTGGGATAAGGACTACGTGTATGGCTTGGGCCAGGCGTTGGCCGTTGTGAAGAACGAAGCGCCAGGTCACATCGGGCAGTTGCGGGTGGTGAACAAGACGTCCTATTCGGTCACGCTCGCTTGGGGTCCGTCGGACGACACCGACTTCAAGTGGTACTGCGTAGAGCGCCAGACGATGCCGGATTCCGGAGGCTACCAGTTCCACTGCCAGATCTCCGGCACGACCTGGCAAGACAACTACGGTGGCAGCCTGCCGGCTGGAACGACCGGGCTCTACTACCTGGTTCGGGCCGTGGACTGGGCGGATAACGAGGGGCCCTGGTCGGCCGAACTCGTGTTCCATCCGAACGACACGACGGCACCACCGGTGCCGGTGCTTCTTGCCGCGGAGGGACTCGATCGAGCCGTGCGCGTGCGTTGGGAGGAAATCACCGGGGTCGACGACCTTGCCGGCTTCATCGTCGAGCGCAGCATCGGACCGAACAACTACCAGTCGATCACGCCGACGCTGGTGCAAGGGTCTGAGTTCCTCGATGTTGGACTGACGAACGGCACGTTCTATCGCTACCGGGTGCGATCGGTCGATACGTCGAACAACCCCTCCGCGCCCAGCAACTGGAAGCCTGCGACTGCGGACGACGGTTTGCCGCCGGCCCCGCATGGCCTCGTGGCGCGTCCCGGGTTCGTGCCTGGGACCATCGAGTTGAGCTGGACGCCGATTTCCGGCGCCACGAGTTACGACACCGTGCGCCGGGTTTGCCCGGACGGGGATGGGTACGCCACGCCGGACGCCGACGACACCGACACGGAGGCGACCGACGTCAACGTCCCAGTGGGTCAGGACTGGTGCTACTACGTGCAGTCGTGCGACGGCCTGTGTGTCTACCCTGCCCCGGTTTACGGTCCAGTGGTAGCGCGGGCCCGCAGCTTCGTGTCGGGCGCGCCTACGGCGATTCAGGCCGACTTCGAGGTCCAGTGTCCCGCAGGGGAAACGGCCCCGTGTCCTGGCGACCTCGCGCTGAACAGTCCGAACGTGAGCCACGAGTTACTCAAGACCATCGGCGTTGCGGTGTCCTGGACCGCTCTCGGCGATCCCGCGATTGTCGGATACCGAATCTACCGCGCTCCCGGGACGACGACGGAGTTCGCGCGTGTTGCAGACGTAGCAGAGGACGCACAGCAACCGGTCCAGACCTTCTTCGATACCGGCATCGGGGACTGGAAGTACACGTACCAGGTGGTGGCGGTGCTTACCGACGGGAATGAGGCGGTGGGATGCGCGAGCGGCTGTGCCGGAGCAGTGGCTGAAGACGAGTACCCGAGTGATGCTGTGGTGCGTAACGTCGTGGCCTACGATTCGTCGGATGAGTCGAGTGCCGAGAACGCGGCAAGCCGCGGGATCAAGATCGAGTGGTCACGCGTCGTCGAGACGCAACTCCTCGGCTATCACGTCTACCGGCGGTGTGCGTGGGACCTGTGCGACGCGATCGATCCCGTGGCCACGTGGAGCGCAGACACGCTCGACTGTGGCGACAGTTGGGTTCGGTTGACGGACGTGCCGGTCACGGCGAGCGAGTACTTCGAGGATCGCACGACCAGAGGGCTTGGGGGGTGCTATCTCTACGCGGTGCAGCCAGTGGGCCCCGGCGGACTCCTCGGGGATTTCCGCAAGATCTTGTCTGTGAGCACGACGGCTGGCGACAACGTGACCAAGTACACGCAGCCGCAGGACGAGTTCCCCGACTCCTCACCTGGTCATCTCCCGAATCCCGATCATGACGACGAAATCGCGCGACTGAACGCTGCGACACGGGGCACTGGATCTCCGGGCGGTCCCACCGATCCGCCAGAAACGCCGACGTTCCCGTCCGCGGCGAACACCGGTACGAAGTTCTACCCGTGGGTTACGGGAGTGAATTCATACTTTCCTGCCGACAGTGTGTCGCTGGAATTCGGATTCGCGCAGAACTCCGAGAGCGATCTGAAGGGCTACCACGTCGAGATGGCGGGATCGATTAACGGACCATGGGCGCGAGTCACGACACACCCGATCGCGTGGTGGGAGACCGAGTACTCGCTGCGGGGCTTGGGTGCCTGCAAGGGACCCGATGGGAGCAGCTGCTCGGTGGACACGTCGTTCTACGGTTCCCACGACTGCGCGCACGTGCGCCTGATCGCGGTGGACGAGGATGGGAATGAGTCGCCGGCGGGGTATCCGGTGTACTTCTTGCCGGCGCCTCCTTACTCCTCGACATCTCGTTCAGGTTGCTCGCTCTTGCCGACGCCAGGGGCACCTCAGGATCTCGTGGCGGTCGGGATTCCACAGGGCGGCGGGGCTTGCAACGTCGAGCTGACGTGGAGCCAAGTGTCCGAGGCGATGGTCGCGCCGGCGGAGTATGAGTACGCGGTGTATCGGCTGACGTTCGCTACGCAGACACTGGGCCAGTCGGCTCGCTATTTCTATCGCACGCAGGTGGTCGAGGCCACGAGCTGCGTCGCTGGCGTGTGCTCCTACCTGGAGCAGGGGGGCAGTGGCGACCACGTTGCCGACCCGAACGTCGATTGCCCGTACCGGCTTGCCACGGCGTGCGAGAACCAGGGGACGCAGGCTTTCTACGTCACCGTGCGTAGGAAGGCCGTGGGCTCAGAACCTCACGGTGGCGAGTCGCCGCGGTCGCAGGTGGTCATCTGGGACTGCACGCTCGGCGATGTGTCCAGAGCCGAGCCTATAGAAGACGATGCGGTCTACTTCGCCAACGCGGGTCCATCTAAAGAGGAAGGCGACGTGCCCCAGCCGCCGGCCGAACTGGCGGTGTGCGAGACCGAGGCCGAAAATGAAAGCGTGATCCTCGCGCAGATCCGCCAGCGCCTCGAGTCTGAGCCAGCGCTCGCGCCGTTGCTGTTCCTCGGGCAAGTCCCTCCTCCACTGGAAAGCCCCGGCTACCGCGTGATCGATCTCCACGTCGATCACCTCGGTTCCGTCCGGCTGACAACCGACGAGCTCGGCCAGGTCACCGCGCAGCACGACTTCCTCCCGTTCGGCGAGGAGATCTTCCCGATCGTACCGAGCCCCGACGGGAACACGAAGATGTTCACGGGGCACGAGAGGGACAGCGAGACAGGCTCTGACTACATGTTGGCAAGGTCTTATCGCGCTTCCGCGCTGCGCTTCGACTCTGTGGATCCCATAGGTCCGATAGCGATTCAGCATTCCGACGCGGGCTCTTTTCAGACGCTCCTCACGCGCACTCCCGTCTGGAACAAGTACAGCTACGTGATGAATCGGCCCCTCTACTATGTCGACCCCACAGGGCGAAGTGCCGCCGCGGCAATGAGGTACGGTGGTGCGGCTCTGATAGTTGGTGGTGCTCTCGACCCGCTTCCGATCGAAGAGTTCATCGGTTACGCCATGCTAGGGATGGCGGCCGGAATGGCCATGGCAAACCAAGACATCTTTGACAACGCAATGAGTCAACTCAATGCTGCGGAGGCAGACCTGATGGGGCCGGGTCATGGCGGCATGGACCCGAGAGACGGAAACTGGTGGAACGTAGCGAAGCGGTTCCTCGACAAGATTAATGAGGCGATCAGGTTGAAAGGCAAGCTTAAGAATAAGAAACTGGCAAGGATTCTGGAGGAACGGATCGCCGATCTGTTGGCGAGGTTTCATGGGAAACTCTCCCTAAGCCCACACGGACCATGCCCGGACAACCGCTGCGGCACCGATCCGCATCAGCCCACCCGACCTCAGGACATCAAACCGTAAGGGAAGCACGTGGGGCAGCGATGAGTGAAATCAATCAGATCGCGGAAAAGATAGAGACCTTGGTTGCGTGGTACGGCCGCGGTGGACTCTCGCAAGACGATCGCACTGTTATTGGCGACATGACCGATCTCTACCAACGAGGGGCAATTATCCGGAACTTGATCGACGGTATCTTGACGCTTCAGCATTCTGATCGAAACAAGACCGAAGCGCGAAGCAGGCTGGCGCACCTTGTTGCAGAAGTCGACAACCTTGGTGCGATTGTCCGTGATCTAAGCGGTCCACTTCGGAGGTTAACCTATGGTGCCGACGCCGGTCGTGAAGTGTGAAAGTGTCCCCGGAAAGCGAATGTCGCATCCCACGCCAGTGTCGGATGCCCAGCGAATCTAGTTCGGCAGGCTGTCGGCTGCCAGCGAAACTGGTACGGGAAGATGACGTGGTAAACAGCGGTGGAACGAACGAATCGAACGACGGAGAAGGTCGACGCGGTCGCCCGCGGCGAGTCGATGGAAGCTCTCGAGCCGTCGCAACCGGTCCTCGATTCGATTACGAGCACGTTATCCGTCGCGATCGTGCCGAGTCGTTCGACGTTGTCTCACTACGCCGCGCGCTTCAGAGAGACAATAGGCAGATGCTTCCGGCCCGCGAGGTGGCTTGACCGGCAGGTCGGCGCCGAAGAAGCGCTTCGCGGATTGCCTTGATTTCGCGTGGCTCTCCCGTTGTGAAACTCCGGGTCCCTGGGGAGCCAGGCACACTCCATTCCAAAACTGGGGAGACATGAGACGGACAGAAGAAGCAGACGGCACACCGGACAGACGACCTGGTAGCTGTCGGATTGGGCTCTTGTTCTGTCTCGTTGTTCCGTGCGTCCTAACGACTACTCGTTGCGCTCCGTGGCATGCAGAGCGTCCGCCAGCACCGGACTCGGGGGTTGAGTGTCCGGCGGTGAATGTCGAGGTCGCGGACAGTCACTTTGAGGATCTGTTTCACGTGGCATACGTTGTGCGCTTCCGGGATCGGAGGCGGGCAGAGGTCTGCGTTCCTAGAGGCGTGTTGCGCGGAGATATTTCGGAGTCGGTTCTGCTGCGGGCTTCGACGACGGATGTTGGTGGCACCGAGAGGTTTGAGTCCGTGGTGAGGTTCGAACGGATGCCGATGGACAAGGAAGGTGTGATTCAATACCTAGTTGGGGTTCCGCTGGCGGCCGAAGTAACCTCCCCGGACAGTCAGGGTGGACACGTTGTTCCTGCTGGATCATATCGGGTCGTGGTGAGGTACCGAGCCGGACGCTGCCACGAACGGGCGTTCTGGGAGACGTGTGTCGCTGCGTCCGAATCGTTCATGCTAGATAAAGCGACGCGGTACGTCATCGAACGCTAGCAGAAGGGTGTACTGCGCCAGCGACCTTCGCCCGGCGTTCCTGGTCGAAAACACGCACGCCAACGAGCTCGGAAGCGGCTCGCGGGGGATGTTCCCCGTTGCGAACCAGGGCGCAGGCGAGCGCTTCACTCCCCTGTAGCCGACGTGTCGGTCGGCGGCGATGGAGAGCCCGCGTAGAGCCATCGCGGATTGCCTGGAATTCAGTGGCTCTCTTTGTTGTTGTTTGACTACGGTCTGCTCACCCTACAGGTGCGAACGACGAAGCATGGCCGTATGCTAGCGCCATTATGGCCGTGCCGAGCGTAAAGGCAACCTACTCGCTGGACCCGGAGACGGTGCGGAAGCTCGAGGACATGGCTCGTCGCTTGGGCGTCTCGAAGTCTGAGGCTCTGCGCCGCGCGATCCGCAGCGCCGCGGGAACGTCCGCGGAACGCGGAGGGTCCGCGCTTCGAGCCCTGGACGCGCTTCAGCGCTCTGTGGGGCTGGATCCCAGCAAGGCCCGCAGCTGGGTCGCCAAGGCCAGGGCGGAGCGCAAGGCCTCCTCGTCCCGCGGCGAAAGCGGCCGATGATCCACCTCGACACGAGCTTCCTGATCCGGGCGCTGGTCAACGGCTCCGACGAAGATCGCAAGCTCCGCAGTTGGCTCGGTGCAGGGAAGACGGTCGGCGCCAGCGCGATCGTGGGGGCCGAGTTCCTGTGTGGTCCTGTACACGGGAACGACGTCGATCTCGCGACGGCGGTCGTGGAGGAACGGGTGCCGTTCACCGCGGAGGATGCGACCCTGGCGGCCTCGCTCTTCAACAGGACGGGTCGCCGCAGAGGATCGCTGGCCGACTGCATGGTCGCCGGAACCGCGATCCGCTGTTCGGCGACGCTGGCGACAGCCAACGTCCGTGACTTCGGCAGGTTCCTTTCGGCGGGGCTCAGTCTCGTCCAAGGCTGATGCGCTCGGTAACGCGACACTCCATCCGTGGGTGTACCGCTCCAACCCTGGCTTTTCGGTGGCTCTCCCATTGACGGTACAGTGCTGGCTGCAACCTACGACGGACCATGACTCTGCAGGCCACGATCACGCAAAGCACCCCGGAGGATTGGCTCTCTCGTTCGCAACAGAACGCCGAGAGCGCGCATCTGGACCACCGTAGGGGAAGGCTGTATCTTCACGCATATGTCCGAAGCACCCATCGAGTGGGATCGACTCTCCGAGGAGCAACGCGCGTGGGCCCTTCACGCCGAGGCGCTCCGGCGCCGGGCGCAGGCGATTGCGCTGAGCCACCCGGACCTCGACCCGGGAGATCTCTACCACGCCCTGAGGTGTCTCGAGTTGTCCTCCGCCGAGCGTCTCCGTCGTGGCCTCGAGCGTGGAAAGCTTCGCACTTACGCCCGCTGAACGGGCGCTGTTCGAGGCCCTCCGGCGCCGCGGCGTCCGATTCCTGGTCGTCGGAATGGGGGCCGCCGTTCTCGAGGGCGCCCCGGTCGCGACGCAGGACATCGGCATCTGGTTTGAGCGTCTCGACGATGAGCGTATTCGCGACGCCGCGGTGGATGCCGGCGGGTTCTGGATCTCGGGCTTTGGATCGCAACCTCCCGGCTTCGGCGGTGCCGGGCTCGATCGAATCGACGTCGTGCTCACGGCGCACGGTCTCGATCGGTTCGACGTCGAGTATGCGTCACGTCTGACGCATGAGCTCGAAGGCGTCCAGTTGGAGGTGCTTCCGCTCGAGCGTGTGATCGTGAGCAAGCGGAGTCTCATGCGTCCCAAGGACGTCGCTCAGCTTCCCGCCCTCGAGGCAACGCTAGCGGTGAAACGGGCGCCCTGATAACACCAGGACCCCGCCGACGACGACCTGGAACGCCGCTGCCAGAAACGGCGTGTCCATGTAGCGATTGCGGTCCACGCGATCGCCAGTAGCTCGCTCCGTTGATGCCATGTGCCTTCGGACGTATAGTGACCCTCTCCACGGCCGAAACCGATGGCGCAACGGCTGCGGCACGAGACATGGCGCGCCGGCCTCGCCGGTGTGGTGCTGATGTGCGCCGCCCGGTCTCCGCTCGAGGCCGCGCCCAAGCTCCAGATCACCTTCCCGGGCGAGCCGTACGCCGTCGCGAGCACGAACTCGGCCTCCGGCTGGATCAAGTTCGCGATCCTGACGAGCGACCTGAACACGGTGTACTTCCAGGACAGCAACCTCTATCCGTTCCACTACGACTTCGCGGTGAACGAGCTACTGCAGTTCCAGGGCATGACTCCCGCGCAGTTCGACCAGGTCACCCTGTACGAACAGGGTCAGCAGGCGATCCTCGGGGCGGTGATCCTTCCGCCGCTCGTCGGCGGCAATTCGGTCTATGCCGAGTACGGGATCCAGTTCGTCCGGCAGGATCCCTACCCGGCGACGCTCGTGCGCGATCTGTTCTACCTGGTTCGCTCCCGCGTGCTCGCCGGGCCCGAGGTGCAGGCACTGTACTTCCCGAGCTTCGAGCAGCAGGCTGCGGCCGAGCAGAACGCTGCGTACTTCGCCGCGGAGGGGATCGCCATCAGCTCCACGGCGCGCTGGTCCGACGACAACGTCTGCTACTCCTTCGGCTGGGCTCTCGGGCGGCTCGAGTACGTCCCGGCGGACCAGATCGATGCGGCCTACCTCGCCGGGACGCTCGCGCCGGAGGACGTGCTGCTCACGGACGGCATACCGACGGAGATTCCCGCCGTGGCCGGCGTGATCTCGCTCGCGCCCGCCACGCCGAACTCGCACGTCGCGATCCTGGCCCAGACGTTCCGGCTCCCGTTCGTGCACCTGGCGCTCGCCGCCGACGCCGCCCGCGCCCAGAGTCTCGTCGGACGCCGGGTCGTGCTGCGCGCGGACGACATCTACGGCGCCTGTCGCGTGCGGCTCGTCGATGTCGAAACCCAGCTCGACCCCGGTACCGTGCAGCAGATCCTGGCGTTGAAGCAGCCGCCGCCGCTCGCCATCGCGGTCATGCAGCCCTTCGGCGCGTACAGCGCGAACGCAGGGACGCTCACGCTGGCGAGTGTCCGCCATTTCGGCGGCAAGGCTGCGAACTTCGGCACGATCCGACGCGCGATCCCGGCCAGCTCGCCCGTGGCCACGGCGTTCTCGTTCGATCTGTGGAACGCGTTCCTGAACCAGGTGCTCGGCAACGGACGGAGCCTGCGCGCGGAGATCGCACTGCGCCTCGCGCCGTTCGTCTGGCCGCCCGACATGTCGGACCTCGCCGCGACGCTCACCGGGATCGAGGACCTGATCCGGGACACGGGCCAGACCACGTTCGCGCCGGCGCTGCAGAGCGCAGTGATCTCCACGCTCCAGGATCCGCAGTACGGCTTCGACCCGTTGAGCAACCTGCGCTTTCGCAGCTCGACCAACGTTGAGGACGCCGAGCAGTTCACCGGGGCCGGCCTCTACGACAGCTACAGTGGGTGCCTGGCCGACGACCTGGATGGCAACTCCTCCGGTCCGAGTCTCTGCGACTCCTCCGAATCGAACGAGCGCGGGGTGTTCCGCGCGATCCGGCGCGTCTTCGCCAGCTTCTACAACCTCAACGCCTGCCTCGAGCGACTACGCTACGGGGTCGACGAAACGCAGGTGGGCATGGCGCTGCTCGTTCACCACTCGTTCCCCGACGAGATCGAGCTGGCCAACGGTGTGGGCTTGCTCGAACAGGTCGGGTCCACGCGCGATGTCTACTTGGTCACGCAGACCGGTGCCAGCTCGGTGACGAATCCCGAGCCCGGCGCCATTCCGGAGGAGGTCGACGTCTACGTCCCGTCGGGAGGCGGCTCGGTCTTCCCGACGGTGATCCGGCATTCGAACTTGCTGCCGCTCGGCGCCACGGTTCTGACCTTTCCCGACGACTACGCGGACCTGACGAACCTGCTCGTGCTCGTGGCCCAGCAGTACGCGATCGAGAGCGGCCTCGGCACGTTCACCCTCGACTTCGAGTACAAGAAGCTCGCCCCGGGCGGCGAGCTGTCCGTGGACCAGGTGCGGCGCGTGCCCCAAGCCAGCGACACGCCGAGCGTCACCCCGTTCCTGGTCAACGAGCCGGCAACCTACTGCCTGTTCCAGGGCGAGGCGTCGAACATCTTCGCCGTCCATCGCCTGAAGTCGCGCTGGACCCTGAACACCGAGAACCTCTGGTTGACGCAGATGAACCTGCAACAGAGCTTCTTCGCCGACGCATCGCTCGAGTACGCCGAGAGCTGCCAGCTCTACGAGCAGTCCGGCCCGCTGCCGCAGTGGCCGGCGGCGACGCACGGCTTCGCGTCGGGGACTGCCACGGACGGTTGGAGCTTCGCGAGCCTCCAGAACCCGCGCGTCCACACGCTGGCGACCACGAACGTACCGACGCTCGTCGCCCCCTCGGCGAGCCCGATTCTCGTGCTCGGCGACTTCGGGTGGCCGGCCTACGATCCGCACAACGGCTGCCTCGACCTCGAAGTGAGCTACAGCCAAGCGGTCCCGAGCCTCGATTGGACCGGACCGATCCTGACCACGACCGACTTCGGGCGCGTCTGCCCGTGCCTCGCGCCCATGGCCGGTGACCTGCTGCAGCAGCGGGTGCTCGACGAGCCGGGTGGCGCGTCGATCACCACGCGCTTCTACTGGCCTCCGCCTCTCCCGGTGGTCGCGGGGTACACCGCGCCGCTCTCGCGGTTCGTCGACACGCGGGTCACCGGCCTGACCTCGACCCCGCTCACGCTGACCGGGGAGCACGCGCAGAGCTATCGTCCCGAGCACCACAACTTCGCCGAGCACTTCCTGTTCGAGCCCGCGCTCGACCCCGGCGTGACCGCGACTCAGCTTGCGGAGCTGACGAGCGCCGGCGTGCGCGCGATCCACATGTTCTGCGATTTCTCGGGCTGCCAGCGCACGAACTACAACGACGCGGCCTGGGGTGGCGCGTGTCTCGGCTGCACAGGGTTCGACGGCGACCACGACGGCCGCTGCACGGGTGAGCCGACCTACGATTGCGACGACGCCAATCCGGCCGTTTGGGCGAGGCCCGGCGAAGTACCGGGACTCGCGTTCCCGAATCGCAACACACTGGCCTGGAGCATCCCCGGCGGTCCGGGAGCGACGACGCTCGTGTACGACGCGCTGCGCTCGCCGAGCCGCTCCGACTTCGTCGCCGCGGCGACTTGCATCGAATCAGACGGCTCGGACCTCGCGGCTGCGGAGACGACGGTACCGGGCCTCGATCTGGTCCAGTACTACCTGGTCCGCGCTCAGAACGACTGCCCGGCGGGCGACGGCTCGCTCGGCCAGGGAACGGACGGTGCCGAGCGTCCGGGTCGGACCTGCCCTTGAAGCAGCCAAGCTAGTGGCTCCCGATCCAGATCCCCGACAGAAACACCAGGACCCCGCCGACGACGACCTGGAACGCCGCCGCGAGGAACGGCGTGTCCATGTAGCGATTGCGGATCCACGCGATCGCCAGTAGCTCGAACAGCACGATCAGGCTGGCCAGCACCATCGCGGTCCAGAAGTCGGCGATCAGGAACGGCAGCGCGTGGCCCAGGCCGCCGACGAACGTCATCACGCCACACACGACGCCGCGCAGCACGGGGCGACCGCGGCCGGTGAGGCTGCCGTCGTCCGACAGCGCCTCGGCGAAGCCCATGCTGATCCCGGCCCCGACCGAAGCGGCGAGGCCGACGAGCAGCGCGTCCCGCGTATTGCGCGTCGCATAGGCCGCGGCGAAGAGCGGCGCGAGCGTGGACACCGAGCCGTCCATCAGGCCGGCCAACCCGGGCTGCACGACCTGGAGCACGAACAGGCGGCGCGCGGTGCGCGCTTCGTCTTCGCGCTCGGCTGTGGGCTGGCGGCTCGGATGCAGCTCGGCCGAGCGCACGTCGTGGGTGCGCTCCTCGGCGGCGAGGTCGCCGAGTAGCTGGCGCACCTCGGCGTCGGTCGACTCCTCGGCGGCACGAACGTAGAACCGCTGTGTCTCGAGCTCCATCAGCGCGACGCGCCGGCGTACATCCTCGACCGACTTCGTGCGCAGCGCCGACCACGCGTCGCGACGCACGAAGCCACGCACGTCCTGCCGGCGCAGCAGCGGAATCTCCTCGCCGAAGCGCAGGCGAAACAAGTCGATCAGCCGGTGCCGGTGCGCGTCTTCTTCGGCCCGCAGCGCGTCGAGCTCCGCCGCGGCCTTGGGAAAGTCGGCGCGCAGCCCGGCCTATCCTATACTCCCGTCCGTGGACGCTGGAGACGCGCTCTTCTGGCATCGCCTGCAGTTCGCGTTCACCATCGTCTATCACTACCTGTTCCCGCAGCTCACGATGGGGCTCGCGCTGCTGATCGTCCTGATGAAGGCGATCGGCCTGCGCACCGGCGACCGGCGCTGGGACGACGCGGCGCGGTTCTGGATCCGGATCTTCGGCATCAACTTCGCCGTGGGCGTCGTGACCGGCATCCCGATGGAGTTCCAGTTCGGCACGAACTGGGCTCGCTTCTCGCGCTTCGCGGGCGGTGTCGTGGGCCAAACGCTGGCCATGGAAGGCGTGTTCGCGTTCTTCCTCGAGTCGAGCTTCCTCGGCCTGCTCGTCTGGGGCGAGCGCCGGCTCGGTCGCGTGGGCCACTTTTTCGCGGCGCTCGCGCTGTTCGCGGGAAGCTGGCTGTCGGGCTACTTCATTGTGGCGACGAACGCCTTCCTGCAGCATCCCGTCGGCCATGCGCTGACCGAGGACGGTGTGCTGCGCCTGGCCGACTTCTGGGCCTTCGTGTTGAATCCCTGGGCCCTGGCGCAGTACGCGCACACGATGCTCGGAGCTGTGGTCACCGCCTCGTTCGTCGTGGCGGCGGTGGGATCGTTCTACTTGCTGCAGGGTCGCCACGCTGATTCCGCGCGCCTGTTCCTGCGCATCGCGCTCCCGGTCGGGCTGGTCGCGAGCCTCCTCGTGGCCTTCCCGACCGGCGACATCCAGGCCAAGCTCGTGGCCCGCTACCAGCCGGTTGCGCTCGCCGCGATGGAAGGGCGCTTCGAAAGCGGCCCGCGGGCCGCGATCGCCATGATCGGCCAGCCCAACGTGCGGGAGCGGCGGCTCGACAACCCGATCGCGATCCCGGGCATGCTGAGCTTTCTCGCGTACGGCACGTTCCACAGCGAGGTGCGCGGGCTGGACGAGTTCCCCGAGGATACCTGGCCCGACAACATCGAGCTCTTGTACTACGCCTTTCACATCATGGTCGGCCTGGGCACGCTGTTCATCGCGATCCTCGTTCTGGCGAACGTCCTGTCATGGCGCGGGCGACTCGAGCGCAGCGGGCCCATGCTGTGGGTCCTCGCGCTCGCCTTCCCGTTTCCCTACATCGCCAACACTGCGGGATGGATGACCGCCGAGCTGGGGCGTCAGCCCTGGCTCGTCTACGGCCTCTTCCGCACGGCCGAAGGCTCGAGCGCGAACGTGCACGCCGGCACCGCGCTGTTCACGCTGATCGGATTCGCCGGGCTGTATTTCGTGCTCGGGCTGCTGTTCCTGTTCCTCATCGTGCGGGAGATCGGACACGGTCCGAGCGAGGCGCCGCATGGTTGAGCTGTGGTTCGCCATCCTCGCGGCCTGCGTGACGGCCTACGTCGTGCTGGATGGCTTCGATTTGGGGGCGGGCGCGCTGCACCTCGTCGTCGCACGCACGGACGAGGAGCGCCGGCAGGTCCTCGCCGCCATCGGGCCGTTCTGGGACGGGAACGAGGTGTGGCTCCTCGTCACGGGCGGCGTGCTGTTCGTCGCCTTCCCCGCCGTGCTGGCCGCGGGGCTATCCGGGTTCTATTTCGCGATCTTTCTGGTGCTGTGGTGCCTCGTCGTGCGCGGGATCGCGATCGAGTTCCGCAGCCACGTCGAGGATGGCCTGTGGCGTGCCGCGTGGGACGCCGCGTTCTCCGTGGCGAGCGGCATCTTGGCGCTCCTGTTCGGCGTCGCGCTGGGCAACGTCGTGCGCGGCGTTCCGCTCTCGGCCGACGGCTGGTTCGCGCTTTCGCTCTTCACCGACTTCCGCCCACACGAGCCGGTCGGGATCCTCGACTGGTACACCGTGCTCGTCGGTCTCTTCGCCCTGCTCGCGCTCTTGACCCACGGCGCGGCCTACCTGTCGTGGAAGACCGAGGGAGCGGTGGGGCAGCGCAGCCGCACGATCGCACGGCGCCTCGGCCTGGGCCTGCTCGTGCTGTGGCCCGCGGTGACCGGGGCCACGGTCCGCGTCCGGCCGACCTACTTCTCCGCGTTCGCCTCGCGCCCACTGGCCTGGCTCGCCCTGGTCACGCTCGCCGCGGGGTTGATCGCGCTCTTCGCCGGGCTGCGCCGCGGCCGGCCTCTCGCCGCGTTCCTCGGCTCGTGCGCGTTTCTGGCCGGGCTGCTCGCCGCGACGGCGGTGACCATGTTCCCGGTCCTGCTGCCCTCGACCCGCGATCCGTCGCTCTCGCTGACCGCGCTCGGCTCGAGCACCCCCGTCGCGGGACTGCGCACGGCGCTGGGCTGGGCCTCGATCGGGTTTCCGCTGGCCGTGGCCTACTTTTTCTTGCTGTTCCGCCTGCACCGCGGTCCGGCCGTCGCGGCACGCGGGCGGGACGGCTACTGACGCCCGGAGCCGCTACTCCCCGAGCACGTGGGCCGCGATGCGCCGCCGGTGCGGGGCGTCCCGATGCTCCCACAGGTACACGCCTTGCCAGGTGCCCAGGGCCGGGGCTCCGCCGACGATCGGCAGCGACAGGGTGGTCGCGGTCAGCGCGCTCCGCACGTGCGCCGGCATGTCGTCCGGCCCCTCGACGGTGTGGCGAAAGATCGGGTCGCCGCGCGGCACGAGGCGCGCGAAGAACCGCTCGAGATCGGCGCGCACGTCGGGGTCGGCGTTCTCCTGGATCACGAGCGAGGCCGACGTGTGGAGCACGTGAAGCGTGAGCAGGCCCTGCCGGATCGCGCTCGCGGCGACGCGCGAGGCGACCTCGCGCGTGACCTCGTAGAGTCCGGATCCGCGCGTCTCGACGACGATCTCGTGGACATGCTGTCGAATGGGACGGCCCTCCGGCCCCGATTGTAGCGGCCCTCCCGCAGTTGCCAAGCGCGAGCCAACGGCGCTAGCTTGGCACCACGAGATGCAGAGCGGCTCGCTCTATCGGCTGATCGAGGAGGCCGCGTCGGGGCACGCGTCCCAGCCCGCATTCCGTCACAAGCAGGACGGGCGATGGGTGGAGCTGACCTGGGCCGAGGCGCTCGACGCGATCCGGGGGGTCGCCCGCAGCCTGATCGCCATCGGAGTCCGGCGCGGCGATCGGGTGTGCATCCTCGGCCGGACCCGGCTCGAATGGGTGTTGTGCGACTTCGCCACGGTGAGCTGCGGCGGGGTGACGGTCGGCATCTATCCGTCGAACCTCGCCGCCGACTGCGCCTACATCGTGAACCACGCGGATGCCGAGGTCGTCATCGTCGAGAATGCCGAGCAGCTGGAGAAGATCCGCCAGGTGCGCCGCGACCTGCCGCGGCTGCGGCACGTCGTGATCGTCGACGGCCCGGCGGACCCCGCGGCCGGGGTGCTCGACTGGGGCGCGTTCCTGCGCCTGGGCGCAACGACTCCCGAGGCCGAGCGGGTCCGCCGCGGCGCGGAGCTGGGCCCGGACGACCTGGCCTCGCTCGTCTACACCTCGGGCACGACCGGCGTCCCCAAGGGCGCGATGATCACGCACGGCAACCTGGTGTTCGCGAGCTGGTCGGCCGGGCAATCGCTCGATTTTTCCGCACACTTCGAAACGCTGCTGTTTCTGCCCCTGGCGCACGTGTTCGCTCGGCTGATGATCTACTGCTGCGTCCGAGCTGCGCTGACCACGACGTTCGCCGAGGATGTCTCGACGGTCGCGGGGGATCTGCAGGCCGTACGCCCGCACTTCATCGCCAGCGTGCCGCGCGTCTACGAGAAGATCTACGATCGCGTGCTGACCAGCGCGTCCCGCGCCTCGGCCTCGCGGCGCTGGCTGTTTCACTGGGCGGTCGGCGTGGGACGCGAGGCCAGCGCGTGTCGGCAAGCCAAGCGGCCGCTGCCGCTCTCCTTGCGCCTGCGCCAAGCGGTGGCCCAGCGGCTGGTCCTGCGCAAGGTGCAGGCCGCCTTCGGCGGTCGCTTGGTCTGGGCCGTATCGGGCGCGGCGCCGCTGAACAAGGCGATCGCGGAGTTCTTCGATGCTTGCGGAGTCGTGATCCTCGAGGGCATCGGCATGACCGAGAACTCTTCGTTCTCCCACGTCAATCGCTATGACAACAATCGCTTCGGCACGGTGGGGCAGCTCGGGCCGGGGATCGAGCAGCGGATCGCCGAGGACGGTGAGCTGTTGACCCGCGGCCCGAACACGATGCGGGGCTACTACAAGGACGAGGCCGCGACCCGCGAAGCGATCGACCCCGACGGGTGGCTGCACACGGGCGACGTGGCGCAGGTCGACCCCGACGGCTTCGTGCGCATCACCGACCGCAAGAAGGACCTGATCATCACCGCTGGTGGAAAGAACGTCGCCCCACAGCGAATCGAGCGGGTCCTGCGCACCTCCCCGTACATCTCGCAGGCCGTGGCCTACGGCGACCGGCGCAAGTTCATCACCGCGCTCGTCACGCTCGACCCCGAGCATATTCGGACCTGGGCCCGCGGGAACGGCCTCGCGGCGGCGAGCCCCGAGCAGCTGGCGACGGATCCACGGGTCCGCGAGCTCGTGGCCCGCGAGATCGAGGAGCGCAACCGCGAGCTGGCCTCGTTCGAGACGGTCAAGCGGTTCCACATCTTGCCCCAAGACTTGTCGATCGAGGCCGGCGAGCTGACCCCGACGCTCAAGATCCGGCGGCGCGCCGTGTACGAGAAGTACAGGACCGAGCTGGACGCCCTGTACGTCGAGTAGGGGCCTCCCAGCCCCGCCTTGAAAGCCCCGCGGCCCGGACCCATGTTTGAGCGGGGGTCAGCGCTCGGACGGCCGGGGCCCGTCCTGCGCTTCCGGGAGGGGCAGCGCCGTGACGTACAGGATCCTGCTGATCGACGGGGACGCGGCTCGGGCCGCGAAACGCCGCGCGCCACTCGCCGAGGCCGGACACGATGTGACGGTCGCAGGCGGCCCGGACGCCGCGCTGTTGAGCTTCGATCGTGCCAAGCCGAATCTCGTCGTGATCGACGCGACCGAGCGCGAAGATACGATCCGAGACCTGTGTGGCCTGCTGAAGAAGAAGGCCGCGGAGGTACCGCTCGCCCTGCTGACGGACGTCGTGAACGACCCGCAGCAGGTCTCCTTGCTGCTGAACCATTACGGCTGCGACCAGCTCATCGACCGCTCGCTCGCGCCCGAGCGCATGCTGCGGCTGATCGAGCAGCTCGTCACCACCGGTGCCAGGGGCGCCGGGCCCCGTCCGCGAGAGGCGGGTGCCGACCCTGGTGGCACGACGTTGTGGCTCGATTCCGAAGAGCTGGTCAACGCGCTCGAGAAGCTCGACACGATCATCACCCACAAGGCCGCGAGCCAGGTGCAGGCGCCCGCAGCGAGCGAGATCTTGGCCCACGTCGATTCGCAGCTGGACCGAGACGTGGCGGCCCGTGGCGACGCGGAGGCCGCCGACGGCGGGGCCGACATCGACGATCATCTGGACTCGGTCTTCAAGCGCGGACTCGGTGGCGTAGCGCAACAGCCGGCAGCGGCCAAGGCGACGCCCCCCGCAGCTCCGCGCGATCCCGTCGTGGTCAAGGCGACGCAGGCCGCGAAGGCAACGACGGCCTCGATCGCGCGCGATCCCGGCGCCACGATGGCGCTCCCGGTTCCGCCGCGCCCCGCACCGGTCGTGACGAACGTCAAACCGACCCCGGCGCCGCAGCCGGCCGCGGCCGAAGCCACGCGCAGCGACGTGGCCGTCGGGGTCTCGTCCCAGGCGCCCGCCTCGACGGTCCGTTGGCTCATCGCCGCGACCGTGGTCGTGACGCTGCTCGGCGCGGGATACCTGATGCTGTTCCGCGGAAGCCACGAACCCGCGGTGGCGAGCGTGGCGACTGGCGGAACGAGCCCGGCCCAGGTCCCGCCGTTCACGCCAGCTGCCGATCGTGCCGCCGACCCGACCGACGACGTGCGCAGCGCGGGTGCAAGCGTGCCCGTCACACCACCGGCTTCCGCGGCCCCGGCTCCAAGTCCGCAGCCGAGCGCGCGGCCCGTGGCCACGCCCAAGCCCAAGGTCGAGTCGACTCCAACGAAGCCGAAGGTTGCGCCGGCCAAGCCCAAGGTCGAATCGACTCCACCGAAGCCGAAGATTGCGCCGGCTGCACCGACCGTGGCCGCAACGACGCCGCTCGAGCCGCCGCCCAAACCCAAGGTCGAGGCGATCCCACCGGAGCCGAAGGTTGTGCCGACCGCACCGGCTTCGGCCACGGCAGTAGCCATGCAGGGCGTCTCCCAAGCCGCGGCGCCCGAGCCGACCCCGGTCCCGGCCGCGCGTGAGACCGCGCCGACGCCTGCACCGACCCCCGCGCCGCTCGTGGCCGCGGCCGAGCCCGCGCCAGTCAAGGCCGAGCCCAGCCCCATCGTTCCGCCGACGGTGCTCAAGCGGGTCGAGCCGACGTTCTCACCGAAGGCGCTCAAGGGCGTCGACAACCCGCGCGTCGCGCTGCGGGTGCTGGTCGATGCTCAGGGCCGGATCACGCGCGTCCTCGTGGACAAGGGGATCCCGGGCTCCGAGCTCGAAGCGGCGGCGGTCAGCGCCGTCCTGCGCTGGCAGTTCCAGCCGGCGAGCCGCGACGGCGCCCCGGTCGAGGCCTGGACCACGGCCGAGTTCAAGTTCGGGCAGTAGCGAGCAGCGCCTCGGGATCCGCGCTGTCGCCGAAGGTCTGGCTGACCTGGGCGAAGCGGATCACATCCCCCGGGCCGAAGACGAACGCTCCGCCGAGCTGAAACGGATTGCGCCCCAGGCGGCGCTGCCGATGTCCGCCCGCCCGGGCGCGCTCTCGGGCCTGGAAGTTGTCCTTCCGCAGCAGGTGGAGGATCGACGCCACACCGAGCCCGGCCGCGCGGTACGCCAGCCGAGCTTCGTCCACGAGCAGCGGAAACCCGATCCCGGTCTCCTGGCGGAACGCGCGTGCGTAGCGCACGTCGCCCAACCCGATCGCGGCGAGCGCTAGCCCTGCTTGAAGAAACTCGGCTTCGTGGTCGCGCAGCCTGGCGACGTGCTCGCGGCAGAAGATTCAACCGTAGTGGCGGAGAAAGACGAGCGCGGCCGGACCGGACGCCCACAGCGAGCCCAGGCGCACCAGCCGCCCGTCGGTGTCGGGAAGCTCGATCGGTGCGAGGCGCGCGGCGAGGGTCACGGTTCGCTCCGTGCGGGCGGGTAGAATACCGCCCGTACGTGTAGCATGCAGCGTGCTACACGACCTGCGGAGCCTCGATCTCGCTCAGCCTGGGCTCGCCGCGCGGGTGCTCGAGCTGCAGCGCAGCGCCTACCTCCTCGAGGCCGAGTGGATCGGCGACGATCGAATCCCACCGCTTCACGACACCCTGGAAGAGCTGCAGACCTGCGGCGAGACGTTTCTCGGCGCGTTCGTCGGCGGGACGCTCGCCGGGTTCATCTCCTGGCGGCGGGACGGCGATACGCTCGACCTGCACCGTCTCGCCGTCGATCCGGCGTTCGCCAAGCGCGGAATCGGTCGTTCCCTTGTGTGCGCGGCTCAGGCCAGCGAGAGTGCGTCCTGGGTGACCGTCCAGACGGGAGCCGCGAACGAGCCGGCCAAGGCGCTCTACCGCTCCGAAGGCTTTGTCGCGGTCGGCGACGTCGAGGTGGTGCCGGGCCTCTGGGTCACGAGGTTCGAGAAGCACGAAGAGACCTGAACCGGAGGGTGCACATCAAGGCACGGTGCCGTCACGATTGTGCATTCGCCGAAAGTCGTCCTGGGCCGCGAGAATCAACGCCGTATCCAGCGAATCCGGCCATGTGACGAACACGGCACGAGCGCGCCCGCAGCGACGATGTTCAAGACAACGAGCCACCACGGAACGCCTCGTCTACCGCTCGCCTGCATCTACGGTTCCCCGAACTCGGGGAGGTAGCGGGCCGTTCCGCTCCGGCCCGCGAGCGCCCCGTGGACCAACTCCATGGCCATGAACACCTCGGCAGGGACCGCAAACTCGCAGCGCAGCCCGAGCGTGTCCGCGCGGTGGAATCCGAAGCGCGGGTAGTACTCCGGATGGCCGAGAACGACGAGGACTCCGCAGCCCAGCCGTCTGCACTCCTCGATCCCGGCTGCGACCAGCTTCGACCCGATGCCTCCGCGTTGCCATGCAGGGAGAACGGCCATCGGGCCTAGCCCCAGCGCGGCGATCGGCGGCCCGGGCACATCGATCGTAACGGGGGTGAAGAGAATGTGGCCGACGATCTCGTTTTCGGCCGTGGCCACGAGGGAGACCGCAGATTGTCCGGAGCGCCGAACCGCGCTGATCAGCCGCGATTCCTCCGTCCCGCCGAACGCCGCGTCGTTGAGATGGCGGATCGCGACCTCGTCCCCGTCTCGCTCGGGCCGCACAACGACCTCGCGCGCGCTGCTCAAGCCGGTCGCTCGTGCTCGACGGGTGCGGCTCTCAACGCCGCTGCAAGGTCGGAGGCCGACCTGCGGACGATGTTCATCTTGATTCGAAGGAGCAGCGAGGCGGACAGCACCACCACGAGCGCGACGATTCCCCGGATCGTCGCCAGCCCGATATCGAAAGGTTCGGCCTCGGCACGCACCGTCTTCACGAAAAGCCACGTGGCCGACCCGAGGCTGAGGATCCCGGACGCGAGAATGACCCGAACGAACAGGATTCCGATCGGTGTGGTGGAGAGGCGTCCCGATACGAGGCAGCCGGATCCCGTGGGCGCAACTCCTCCCACGAACTTCGGCGCGAACGCCCAGTCCCGACCGACTTGAGCGCGGATCAGGACTCGGCTGGCGTCGATCGTACTCGTCCAGCCTCGTTGACGAGCCAACGCCGCGAGTCTGGACAGGCACGTGCTCGGCGGGTCGGGTGACTCGATCTCGAGCCGCTGTCTCGCCCTGCCTCGACGCGCCCCGCTCAGTGCGAGCAGTGTGCACTGATTCGCGGCAAGACGCTAGACCTGACCCGGAGACCTGACCCCGGTTCTACTTCCGCACGGGGTCGTTCAGGATCCACTGCACCTTGGGCACGCCGCGCTTGGTGGCGCTCCCGGTCTCGGTCGGGTCGACGAGCTGGACCACGCCGGCGTCGACGAGGCGGCGCAGGCCGATCATCACGTCGACCTCGCGCATCGGCGCGACCCACACGAGCGACTGGATGTTGGTCTGGCCGTCGATCGTGCTGAGCAGGAACAGCTCGGACGGCTGCAGGTTGGCCTCGGCCGCATGCCCGGCGGCCGGGACAGCCACTGGAATGCGAGTCGTCCGTAGATCCCCGTCTCGCGCCGTGCGCAAGAAGCCCGCCTCGGCCTTGGTGACCAGCTCGCGCAGGCGGCTGTCGCCCGGGTTCGAGCGGTACTCGGCGTTGAGGACGTTGAGCGCCTCGACGTAGTCGCCGGCGGTGATGCGCTGCATCGCCATCTCGACGCGTCGATCGGTCTCCTCGGTCTCCGCGATGCGCTCGACCGTGTTCTGGGCCGATCCATCCGCCGGCAGCTCCGAGTCCAGCTCCACGGTGTCGAGGATCGTCTGTGCTTCCGGGTCCGGCTGGCGCTCTTCCTTGACCGACAGGATGCCGGCACGGAACAGCGTGAACAGGAACTTCACCACCAGGAACTCGGAAGCGTGCGCGTGGAGCAGGATCTCGGCCATCGTGCGCTCGCCGTCGACCGATTCGAGGACGCGGTTCGCGATCGGGTTCGCGGACATCCCCGCCGGGGCCGGCCGGCTCGTGCGCTGGAGCACGATCCCCGAGTGTTTGAAGACCCGCCGTGTGCGCTGCAGCTCGTCGTGCCGCTGCAGGCCGCGCAGGAGCACGTCGTCCACCGCCAGGCTGATCTCGATCTGCCAGGGGTCGTGCGGCGCGTTCTGGCAGAAGCGGAACACGGCGTCCGGCCAGTCGAACAGCCCGAAGATGTTCTCCTCGGCCTTCTCGGCCACCTGAGCCTCGATCTCCTCGCGGGTCAAGACGCCCATCTCCTGGAAGATCACACCGAGGTTCTTGCCGTTCCGCTCTTGATGGGCCAGGGCCTGGCGGAGCTGCTGCTGGGTGATCTTGCCGCGCGAGAGCAGGAACTGGCCGAGGCGCGAGGACGGGTCGTCCGACGAGCAGGCCGTGACGCGGCCGTCGAGGAACGAGATGCGCCGGGAGATCTTGTTGCGCTCGATCTCCAAAACCCCGGTCTTCTTGTTTACACTCGCCCACTGCAAGAGGTCGGGCAGGGACATCGTGTGCAGGTAGCCGTAGATCGACATGCTTTTCCCCTCGCGTACGGGGAAAACCTAGGCCCGGCGCGAGTTCGGTCAAGGGCGTGGGAGGGGCGATGAGGGTCGTCGAGATCCAGGGAGCCTTCGGACTCGATCGGCTGGCCTTGGTCGAGCGGCAAGCCCCCGTACCCGGGCCGGGGCAGGTCGTGCTGCGCATGCGCGCCGCCGCGCTGAACTTCCGGGACCTGCTGACCGTGGAGGGCCGCTACAACCCCCGCCAGCCCTTGCCTCTCGTCCCCTGCTCGGACGGGGTGGGCCAGGTCTTGGAGACCGGCCCAGGCGTCGATCGTGTGCGCCCGGGAGACCGGGTCCTGCCGATCTTCGCCCAGCGCTGGATCGCCGGGAGGCCGACCCGCGAGCGGCTGCGCTCGACGCTTGGCGGTCCGCTCGACGGGACGCTCGGGGAGCTGATGGTGGTCGACGCCGAGGGGGTGGTGCCCGCCCCGGCGCGACTCTCGGACGAGCAGGCCGCCACACTCCCCTGCGCCGGGGTGACCGCCTGGAACGCGCTGGCCGAGCACGCCGGCATCGGTCCGGGAGACGTGGTCCTCGTCCAAGGCACGGGCGGCGTGTCGATCTTCGCGCTGCAGCTCGCGCAGCTGCTCGGCGCCCGGGTGATCGTCACGTCGAGCAGCGACGAGAAGCTCGAGCGGGCGCGGCGGCTCGGGGCCTGGGCCACGATCGACCGCCGGACCACGCCCGACTGGGGCAAGGAGGCGCGGCGGCTCACGGGGGGCGAAGGCGTCGACGCGGTCGTCGATATCGGGGGAGCCGACACGCTCGGCCAGGCGATCGAGGCGGTGCGGTTCGGCGGTTGCGTGTGCCTCGTCGGCAACGTCACCGGTAGCACGCACGCGCTCCAGCTCCCCGCGGTGTTCATGCGCCAGGTGCGCCTGCAGGGGATCCTCGTCGGACCGCGGGAGTCGCTCGAGGCGCTCGTGCGCGCGATCGACGCCTCGTCGCTCGAGCCGGTCGTGGACCGCGTGTTCCCGCTCGAGGCCGCTCGCGCGGCGCTCGAGCACCTGCGCGACGGCGGTCATTTCGGCAAGGTGTGCATCGGGATCGCCTGAAATGCAGTTGCTGTCTCGGCGATTCGCGAAGGTCGTCCTCGGCGTGGCTGCTTTCTGTCTGCTCGTTGTCCTGGGCGCGGTGGGGTACGTGACGTGGAAGCTCCGCGCGAGCTTGCCGGTCCTCGACGGCCGCGTGGCGCTCGCGAGCCTGGGCGCAGAGGTGGTGGTCGAGCGGGACGACCTCGGAGTGCCTACCCTGCGCGGTGCGAGTCGGCTCGACCTCGTCCGGGTGACCGGGTTCCTCCACGCGCAGGAGCGGTTCTTCCAGATGGACCTGCTGCGTCGTGCCGCCGCGGGCGAGCTCGCCGCTCTCGTCGGACCCGCGGTGGTCGATCAGGATCGCGCGTCGCGCGTTCACCGGTTCCGCGCCCGCGCGACCGAGAGCGTGGCCGCCGCGGCGGCGCAGACGCGCGAGACGATCGAGGCATACACGCAGGGCGTCAACGCCGGTCTCGCCGCGCTCGGCGCGGCACCTCCCGAGTATCTGCTCCTGCGGGCGACGCCGTCGCCGTGGCGACCCGAGGACACGTATCTCGTCGTGATGGCGATGTACCTCGAGCTCCAGGACGGCACCTGCTCGCGCGAGTCGAGCCGGGGCGTGCTGTTCGACGTGTTGCCCCTCGAGGCCGCGGCTTTTCTCGCTCCTCCGGGCACGGAATGGGACGCGCCGGTCGAGGGCGAGGCGTACGGCATGCCGCCCGTCCCGGGGCCGGAGCTCTTCGCCCTCGTGCCGGACAGTGGGCTCGGAGCACCGCACGCACCCGTCGAGTCCACGACCGGCGTCGAAGGCAGCAACAACTGGGCTGTCGACGGGGCCCACACCGCCCACGGCGGGGCGATCCTGGCCAACGACATGCACCTCGGACTCTCGCTCCCCAACATCTGGTATCGGATGTCGATCGTGCTCCCCGGAGCGGACCAGCGCGCGGTCACCGGCGTCACGCTGCCCGGCACGCCATCGATCGTCGCCGGCAGCAACGGCCGCGTTGCCTGGGGCTTCACCAACAGCTACGGCGACTGGTGCGATCTCGTCGTGCTCGAGCCGGGGTCAGACCCCGAGACCTATCTCGGCCCGGACGGCCCGCGCCGTCTGGAGCATCACGCGGAGCGGATCGAGGTGAAGGGAGCGGAGGCAGTCGAGCTCGACGTCGCCGAAACCGTGTGGGGACCCGTGATCGACCGCGACCACCGTGGTCGGTCACGCGCGCTGCGCTGGGTCGCACACCGCATCGGCGCCTCGGACCTCGGACCGCTGCGACTCGAGGCGGCTTCGACGGTCGAGGAAGCGCTCGACATCGCCGCGACGAGCGGGATTCCCGGGCAGAACTTCGTCGTGGCCGATCGCGCAGGGTCGATCGGCTGGACGATCATGGGCCGCATCCCACGTCGAAGCGCGCCACCGCCGTCGGTTCCCGTGTCGTGGCGCGACGCGGGCGTATGGGACGGTTGGCTCGACGCGGCGGCGTGTCCGCGGATCGTGAACCCGGCGGTCGGACGAATCTGGACCGCGAACAACCGTGTCGTCGACGCCGCGGCGCTCGCGCTGATCGGCGACGGTGGGTTCGACCTCGGCGCGCGAGCGCGTCAGATCCGGGATGACCTGCTCGCGATCCCTCTCGCGACCGAGGCCGACATGCTCGCCGTGCAGCTCGACGATCGTGCGCTGTTCCTCGCGCGCTGGCGCGAGCTGCTGCTCGGGCTGCTCTCGCCCGAGGCGCTCGCCGGCAACCCGCGTCGGGCCGAGCTGCGGGAGGTCGTCGAGAGGGACTGGACCGGCCGCGCCTCGATCGACTCCGCGGGTTACCGCCTCGTGCGCGGGTTCCGTCTCGAGGTGGCCGAGCGCGTGCTCGGGGCGCTCGAGGCCGCGGCGAAACGGGCCGACGACCGGTTTTCGTCCTGGGGTACGACCGGCCAGATCGAGGGACCGCTGTGGCGCCTGGTGACCGAGCGTCCCGCGCACCTGCGCGATCCTGCCGTGGCGAGCTGGGAGGCCTGGCTTCTCGCCGCGGCCGACGCGACGGTCGAGCGGCTCGCCAAGGATCCGAAGAAAGCGCTGCGCGATCGGACCTGGGGCGAGCGCAACACGGTGCGCGTCGGCCATCCACTGAGCCTGGGCGTCCCGGCGCTCGCGCGCTGGCTCGACCTGCCGCCACAGGCTCTCCCGGGAGACGTTTCGATGCCGCGTGTCCAGTCGCCGCGGTTCGGGGCCTCCGAGCGAATCGTGGTGTCCCCGGGACGTGAGAAGAGCGGGATCTTCCACATGCCGGGGGGCCAGAGCGGTCATCCGCTCTCGCCGTACTACCGCAAGGGGCACGAGGCGTGGGCCGAGGGCCGACCCGCGCCGTTCCTGCCCGGACCCGCTGTGCACCGGCTGACGCTCGCGCCTCCGGGCTGAGCGGCTACAATCCGCGCATGGAATACCGACGTCTGGGCCGTTCCGGCCTCAAGCTGTCCGCACTGTCCTTCGGCTCCTGGGTCACGTTCTCGTACCAGCTCGACGGGGACGCGGCGTTCGACTGCATGCGCCTGGCCTACGACGCTGGCGTCAATTTCTTCGACAACGCCGAGGTCTACGCGGACGGCGAGTCCGAGCGGATCATGGGCGCCGCGCTGCGCAAGCTCGGCTGGCCGCGCGACACGTGGTGCGTGTCGAGCAAGGTCTACTGGGGCGGGGAGCTGCCAACGCAGAAAGGCCTGCACCGCAAGCACGTCGTCGAGGCCTGTCACGCCGCCCTGCGACGGCTCCAGGTCGACTACCTCGACCTGTATTTCTGCCATCGACCGGACCTCGAGACCCCGGTCGAGGAGACCGTGCGCGCCATGCACGATCTGGTGCAGCAGGGCAAGGTGCTGTACTGGGGCACATCCGAGTGGAGCGCCGAGCAGATCCGCGAGGCCTGGGGCATCGCACGTCAGTACGGGCTCCATCCCCCGACGATGGAACAGCCGCAGTACAACATGCTCCATCGTGATCGCGTCGAGCGCGAGTACGCGCGCCTGTACGGCGAGATCGGTCTCGGCACGACGATCTGGTCGCCCCTGGCCTCGGGCGTGCTGACCGGCAAGTACGCGCGCGGGGTGCCCGCCGGGACGCGCATGACGCTCCCCGACTACGATTGGCTCAAGGCGCGGGTCGTCGACTCCGCGGAGGGCCGCGCGGACGTGGAGCGCGCCAACCGGATCGTCGCGCTGGCGCGCGAGGTCGGCATGTCACCGGCCCAGCTCGCCATCGCCTGGTGCCTCAGGAACCCGAACGTCTCGACCGTGATCCTCGGCGCCTCGCGCGTCGAGCAGCTCGAGGAGAACCTGGGCGCGCTCGACAAGGTCGCGCGGTTGACCGACGAGCTGCTGGGTCGGATCGACGCGCTCCTCGGCAACAAGCCCGAGCTACCCACGCAGTTCTGAGGCTTGCGGCAAGCTGCGGCGCGACAGGGGCCTTCGGAGGGCGAGCGCACCGAGGGCCAGCGGCACGCCGACGAGGCCGACCAAGTACCACAGCTCGTCGCGGCCCAGTCGGTCATAGACCCACGTCCCGGCGGCGGGCGAGATCACGAACGCGGTCGAGAAGGACATCGTGTACAGGCCCATGTAGCGGCCCCGATTCCCGGCGCCTGCGCGGTCGGCCACGACCGCGTTGATCAGCGGCAGCGACAGCATCTCGCCGACGCTCCACACGACGACCGTGAGAGCGGCGAAAGCGATCGACGTTCCGAACGGCATCAGCCCGAATCCCGCGCAGATCAGGAAACACCCGAGCGCGATCAACGGCACGCGGCTACGCCGCTCGGCCCAGTGCACGAGCACCATCTCGAACAGCACGACGATCACCGCGTTGAGCGCCAGGAGAGCGCCGATCGCGTCCTCGCGCAGAGCGTACGCGTGGCGCAGGTACAGCGGAACGGTGGAGACGATCTGGAAGAACACGGCCGCGAGCGCGAAGGTCAGACCGAGCAAAGCCAGGAACGGCCCGTCGGTCCACGGCGACGACGCGGCGGTCGATCGCACGGCGATCGTGGGAGCGCCCGCACCCGCGATCCGCGGGCGGAGCAGCAGGAGCGCCGCCGCGGCCCACGACGTCACGCCGTCGACGAGGAACAGCCACAGGTACCCGCGAACCGCGAGGAGCCCGCCGACCGCGGGTCCGACCGTCAGCCCGAGGTTGATCGCCAGGCGCAGGAGCGCGAACGAGCGCACCTGGAGCGCCTCCGGCGTGCGATCGGCCATCGAGGCCATGACCGCGGGCCGGAACGCGTCCGCCGTCACGGCGAGCGCCAGGACACCGAGCGCGATGGCCCAGGTCTCGCGCTGCAGCCCGAGGAACACGAAGCACCCGCCCGAGACGAGCAGGCTCGCCGCCATCGTGCGGTCGGAACCGAACCGGTCGCTCGACCAGCCGCCGAGCCACGATCCCACCGTCGAGCCGATGCCGTAGAGCGCAAGGAGCTTCCCGGCGAGGGCGATCGAGAAGCCCCGCTCCTCGGTCAAGTACAGACTGATGAAGGGGAGCACCATGCTCCCCGAGCGGTTGACCAGCGCCACGCCGGCGAGCAGCCACACGTCGCGGGGCAGTCCGGCGAACGCGGCTTGATAGGTGCGGAAGACCTGGCGCAGCATCGCGGGAGCCCATTATGGTGGCACGATGAGCGCCTCGCCCGTCTCCCGACCCGTCCTGGCCGCGCTCCTGTCCGAGCTCGTCCGGATCCCCTCGGTCAACCCGGTGCTCGCCCCGGAAGAGGGATCGGACGAACGGGCCATCGCCGCGTTCGCGCGCGACTGGCTCGTCGAGCGGGGCGTCGAGGCGTGGATCGAGGAGGCTGCTCCGGCCCGTGCCAACTGCATCGCCCGGACCGGAAGCGCTCGGGGGCGGTGCCTCGCCTTCTGTGCGCACCTCGACACGGTGGCGACCGCGGGAATGACGATTCCGCCGTTCGCTCCGTACGAGGACGCCGGGCGCCTCTACGGTCGCGGGAGCTACGACATGAAGGGCGGCGTCGCGGCGGCGATGGCCGCGACGGCCGAGCTCGCGCGCGACGGGCTCGAAGGCAGTGTCCTCCTCGCGCTCGTGTGCGACGAGGAGCACGCGAGCCTCGGGGCGCACCACTTCGTGAAGAACCACCGGGCGGACGCGGCCGTGCTCACCGAACCGAGCGAGCGCCGACTCGTGCTCGCGCACAAGGGGTTCGTGTGGGCCGAGATCCGGACGGCTGGACGCGCGGCCCATGGGAGTCGTTTCGACATCGGCGACAGCGCGATCGCGCGCATGGGCCGGATCGTCGCCGCGCTCGACGAGTTCGACCGCCGGGTGCTGCGCGCACGAACGGCGCCGCTACTCGGGCCGGCGAGCCTGCACTGCGGGCAGATCGAGGGCGGCACGGGACTGTCGACCTACGCCGAGTCGTGCCGGGCCAAGCTCGAGCGCCGAACCCTGCCGGGCGAAGACGCCGTGAGCGTGCTGGACGAGCTGCGCGAGGTGGCGCGAGGCGCGGGCGAGCCGGGGACCGAGGTGTCGCTGCTCCTGGAGCGAGCACCGTTGACGACCCCGGCCGACGCCCCGATCGCGACCGCCGTGCGCTCGGCAGCGACGGCCGTCCTCGGGAGCGCGCCCGCGGAGATCGGCGTCGCCTACTGGATGGACGCGGCGATCTTCGGCGCGGCCGGGATCCCGACCGTCGATTTCGGTCCGTCCGGCGCGGGCGCCCATGAGGCTGTCGAATGGGTCGAGCTCGACTCGGTCGTGGACTGTGCGCGGGTGCTCGTCGAGACCGCCCGCGGATTCTGTGGGGGTCAGACCCCGACCAGGTGCCGCTCGGCGACAACGCGGTAGGCGGCCACGGATCGCTCGACCCAGGCCGCATCGCGCCCGAGCTCGCGCGCGAGCAGCGCGGCCACGCGCGGAGCCGCAGCGAGACTCGCGCGCGCGTCGAGCACGAGGACGCGCGTCCGTCGCGCCAGCACGTCCTCGACGGTACGGGCCATCTCGGCGCGCGCCGCCCAAACGACCTGCGCGCCGATCAGCGGAAGATCCGGGACGAGCCGATCCCCGAGCGTGGGCTCGGCCGAGACGATCTCGCGCAAACGGTCCGCGTCGGCACCGTACACGGCGAGCGGCGTACCGACGGCCGATTCCGTGACCGCGCCGTGGAGCCGCAGCTCCTCGGTCCGACAGGCTCGCCGCTCGAGCCCTGCGACTCGCTCGGCCCGATCGACGACGTCCTGTGCGATGCGGCGGTAGGTGGTCCACTTGCCACCCGTGACGGTGACGAGGGCCGAGCGTGAAACCACGATCGAGTGGTCGCGCGACAGCGCCGAGGTCGCGCGAGCGGTCCCGGCGCGCACGAGCGGCCGCAGCCCGGCGAACGCACTCAGAACGTCGGCCCGGCTGGGGTCCCGTCCCAGGTACCGGGCGGCGTGTTCGAGCAGAAAATCGACCTCGGCTGCGAGCGGCACCGGCTCGTCCTGCGGCTCGGCGAGCGGAGTATCGGTCGTTCCGACGATGACGCGGTCGTGCCACGGGACCACGAAGACGACTCGGCCGTCGGCGGTGCGAGGCACGAGGACTGCCGTGTCGCCGGGCAGGAACGCCCGCGGCAGGACGAGATGGGCACCCTGGCTCGGGGAGACGATCGGTGCGACCTGAGGCTCGTCGAGCCGCCGCAACCGATCGACGAACACGCCCGTCGCATTGATCGTCACCCGGGCCTCGATCTCGCGCTCGTGGCCCGTCTCGGCATCGCGCGCCACGACACCGCGCACACGACCGTTGCGCTTCAGGATCCGCACGACCTCGACGTGGTTCAGAACGCGGCCACCCAGGTCGTCGGCGGTGGCGGCGAGGTGCGCGGCGAGCCGGGCGTCGTCGAACTGCGCGTCGAAGAAATGCACCCCTCCGCGTAGCCCTTCGGGCTCGAGCGTCGGGGCGAGCCGCAAGGTCTCGGCACGGGCCAGGGCACGCGAGCGACCGAGGGCGTGGCGGCCGGCGAGAGAATCGTAGACGGCCAGGCCGAGTCCGTACCACGCGGCGTCGATCCGCCGATACACCGGGATCACGAACCCCAGCGGGTGGACGAGGTGCGGAGCGTTCCGCAGCAGCCGGCCCCGTTCGAGCAGAGCCTCTCGGACCAGCCCGATCCGACCCTGGCGCAGGTAGCGCACTCCGCCGTGGACCAGCTTGGTGCTGCGGCTCGACGTGGCCTGGCCGAAGTCGTGGCGCTCGAGAAGCAGCGTACGGTGTCCGCGGGCCGCGGAGTCGACCGCGACGCCCAGACCGGTGGCCCCGCCCCCGACAACGAGCAGGTCCCACGGCTGGGCCGCGGCGTCGATCTGGTCGAGGACGCGCTCGCGGCTGGTCACACCTGGCGCAGACCCTGCTCGAGATCCTCGATCAGATCCGCGACGTCCTCGAGGCCCACCGACAGGCGCACCAGGCCGTCCGTGATGCCGACGCGCTTGCGCTCGGCCGGGTCCACGTCGGCATGGGTCATCGTCACCGGGTGCGTGACGAGCGACTCGACCGAGCCGAGGTTCTCGGCGAGGCTCCACAGCCGGACCGAGTCCATCAGCTTCTTTCCGGCGGCCGTCCCACCGCGCACCTCGAACCAGACCATCGCGCCGAAGCCGCTGGCCTGCTTCCGGGCCAGCGCATGCTGCGGGAACGACTCGAGCCCGGGGTAGCACACGCGCTCGACCTTGGGGTGCTTCTCGAGAGACTGCGCGATCGCGAGGGCGTTCGCCGACTGGTGGTCCATGCGGATCGACAGCGTCTTGCATCCCTGGAGCGTGAGCCAGGCGACCTGCGGCGACATGATCGTGCCTGCGGCCTTCTGCATGAACCGCAGCGCATCGGCCTGCTCGCGTGTGCGGGCCACCACGGCACCGCCCACCGTCGCGTTGTGCCCGTCGAAGTACTTCGTGGTGCTGTGGATCGACAGGTCGGCGCCGAGCTCGAGCGGACGCTGGTAGTACGGCGTCAGGAACGTGTTGTCGACCGCGTGGGGGATGCCCTGGGAGCGCGCGATGTCCGAGATCGCGGCCAGGTCGGTGAGCTTGAGCGTCGGGTTGGCCGGCGTCTCGGTCAGAATCAGCTTGGTCGTCTTGCGCATGGCTCGACGAACCTCGTCCGGCTTCGACGTGTCGATGAACGAGGTCTCGACGCCGAACCGGCTCAACACGCGCGTGCAGAACCGGTGCGTCCCGCCGTAGACGACGTCCGACACGATCGCGTGGTCACCCGCGTTCAGGAACGCGAGCGCCACGGCCTGAATCGCCGCCATTCCGGTCGCGTAGCACGTGCAGTCGAGACCGCCTTCCAGAACCGCGATCTTGCGCTCGAGCGCACGCACGGTCGGGTTGCCCGAGCGCGAGTACGAGTAGCCTTTGGATAGGTACGCGTCGACCGACGGCTGGACGTAGGTGGTGGTCTGGTAGATCGGCGTGAGGATCGAGCCCGTCAGCGGGTCGGGCTCGACGCCGGCGTGGATCTGCTGCGTGGTGAAGCCCATGAACGTCCCCTGTGCCCCAAGTGGGGTAGGAAAGGAGAGTGTCCCCTCTCGGCGCAGGGATGATAGCCCGGACGTCAGCGCGGGGCGAGACAGCCGGACTCGAGCCAGTGGGCGTACAGCCGGCGAACCCGGAACGCGTCGACCGACGCCGCCTGCTCGGCCTGGTCGGGCGTGACCCCCGTCGAGGCCTTGAGCCACACGGCCCGCGTCAGCGCGAGGTCGGTCTCGTCGGCGAGCGCCGCGGGCTTGCGGTCGGTCTTCTGGTAGGTGCCCTCGTCGGGAGCCATGGCTTTCGCGAGCTGGAACTCGTCGTGGCGGCGCAGCGACTCGAGGATCGCGGGCAAGACTTCGATCGCCTCGCCCTCGGCCGGAACGTCGGCGCGACGCTTGAACACGAAGTTGCCGGGCAGCGGCTTCTCGAACAGCTGATAGAGGGCGGCTTCGCCGCGCAGCGCAGCCACCTGCCCGGATACGATCTGGCCCTCCAGGAAGCCGAGCGTGCCGACCGTCTCGCACTCGCGATTGGTCAGCGTCAAGATCCCGCTGACGTGGTTGTCGGCCAGGCTCTGCAGCAGGTTGGGCAGGCCGAACAGCTCGACGTCGCCCGTGAGACTCGTGCTCGCCTCTTCCTTCGTCGCCCGCGCGGTGGTCCCGGCGGTCGCCAGGGCCTTCGCCGCTTCGGCGGCGATGGGCTGGCCTGCGTAGCGCTCGCCGATCTCCTCGAGAACCTGTCGCACCTCGGCTGCTGGCGTGTGCGCCAGGGCGCGGATCAGGTGAGTCGGGGCGCGCTGGTTCTTGCCCACCACGAGACCGAGCACACGGCTCGGCAGCTCCTGGCGCAGGGCTCGCACGAGCCGGTCGACGAGCACCTTGTCGTCGGAGAGGTCTTGGCTGTTCAGCTCCTCGATGCGGGCCAGCGTGTCGCCGAGCGCCGGGTGCCGCTCGAACGCGTGGTCGGCGACCGCGCGCCGTGCGTCTGGCGTCCCGCGCCGAGCCAAGGCGGCCACGATCAAGTCGAGCGCGCCGAGGATCTCCGCGGGGTCCTTACCGTGCGCGGTCCCGTGGGCCAGCATCTGCTCGGCTTCCTGGAGCCGCGCGATCAGCACCTCCTCGGCCCGGTCGTGCTTCACGCCCCCGAGCGTTGCGACGACCTCCCGGACCACGAGCAGCGGCTGGCTCCATGCCGACAGTCCGAGCAGCAGGGCCAGCTCGCGGTCGGACGGTGCGCCGTTCGGCGGGGGGATGCGCCGCAGCAGGTACACCAGGTTGCGCAGGTAGTAGCCGTGCGGATCGGCGCTCGGGTTCGCGGCGAACTCGGCGACCTTCTCGACCGCCACCCCGCGAGCCTCGAGCCCGTAGGGCTCGAGCAGGCTCAGGCACAGCCGACGCTTGTCGCGGCGCGGCTCGTTGTAGAGGGCCGAGAGCAGGCCGCGCGGGCTGTAGGCCGGGAAGAACGACAGGACACGCCGCAACAGCTCGTGCTTCTCGGGCTTCTCGGCGTGCTCGCGCAGCTGCTCGGTGGCCAATGCATCCTGGGCCCGGCGCCGGATCGCCTCGAGCGCATCCGGCCGAACGCGCTGCTCCTCGACGATGCGCCTGGCGAGATCGATCATTGCGGCGGCGCGGGCCAGCGATCCGCCGTTGAACTGCTCGACGGCGGCTTGCAGCATCTCGTCGAACCGCTTGGCGCCCTCCTCGGGACTCTTGGCCATGGCGATGATGCGGTGCATGGCCTTGACCGACTGGCTCTCGGGCAGGGCGAGCGCCTTGCCGTCGGGCGTTGCCGCCGACACCGACCAGCCCGGAATCGCGCGGCACAACGACTGGAAGACCTTGTCCATGCTCGCGTCGACCCCGACCGAGCGCAGCTCGCCGATCGAGCGCTCGAACTCCTCGTCCGTGCGGGCCTTGGCGGCGGCAGCGGCGAGCGCGGGCGCGATGTCGGCCGGACCGGGTGTGACCGGCACACGGGCCAGCCGCTCGAGCAGGAGCGAGAAGCGGCGCATGCCCTGGGCCACGTCGGCCGGGACGGCGGCCGCCGGAACGGCCACGCCCGGAGCGGCCACCGCGGACGCGATCGGCGCTGCAGAGACCGGACCCTGCGCACCGCCGGCCTGCCGGTGCAGGTTCTGGACCGGCGCCACGGTCGAGGTCTCGGCCGCCTCCTCGATACGCGTGAGGTTCTCGCGCAGGAACGGCTGATCGCTCTCGGGACACAGCGCGATCAGCAGCGGGCCGAGCTCGGCGAGAAACGGGCCGAGGATCGCTCGATCGATCAGCTCGTACTCGGCCATCTGATGCAGCTTCTTGAACGCATGGAACAGATAATCGGACACGGCGATGTTTGCGCCCTGTCCGCGGTATTGCGCGCCGATCCAGGCCTGGATCGTGCTGGCCATGTAAGCCGGCGGGATTCGGAGCAGCATCTCGACCGGGTCGACTGCCATCATCGGAGCGAGATCGTCCGACAGGTAGCGGTGGAACTCGTAGACCGCTTCCCGGACGGCCGCGGGGGCCTCCGCATGGGTCGTCCCTTGACCGGTGCTCAAGCTTCTCGCTCCTCCGCCCGTGACCGTCCGCGAAGCGGTAGCCGCATGCCCTGCCGAACGCCCCCCGCAAGCGTGAAAAAATGTAGGTTCCGGCGGGGGACCGGGCAACGTCCGGGCCCGAGCGCAGTCCTGGCTAGCGGACCAGGGTCGGCGTCGGGTAGTGCGCCTCGCGGCAGGCCCCGCAAACCGCGTGGGTGAAGCGCATTTCCGCGTGCTCGGCGAGGTAGGCCTCGATCTGGTGCCAGGCGTCGTGATCGTCCCGGATCCGCTTGCAGTGCATGCAGATCGGCAACAGCCCCTGCAGGCGGCGTACGTGCGCGTCGGCGTGGCGCAGCTCGTCGACCCGCTCCTCGAGCTCGGCGTTCAGTGCCTCGACGTCCCGGATCCGGCGCTCCTGCTCCTCGACCCGCTCGCGATGCGCGCGGTAGAAGGCCACGAGGAGCCAGATCGGAGGAATGCCGAGGACCAGACCGCGCGGCCCGAGCGTCTCGAGCACGAGCAACAGCAGAGCCGCGACGGTGAGGCCCGTGAAGTAGGAGGGCACGGTCCAGGACAGCGACGACACCCAGCTCGCCTGGAAGGACCGCTGCATCTCGAGCGCGATCGCGGCGGCCACGAGTCCCGAGTTCACGAGGAAGTACACGGTCGCCGCCGCGGCAAGGGGTCCCAGGATCGCGCTCAGGGGGTCGCCGGGCCGTCCTCCGAGGACATGGAACGTCCATGCCGCCGACGCCGTCGCCAGGCTGACCGCCGCCAGGTTGTACGCGAGGCGGAGGACCGACCCTTTGCCCCGCCGGGCCACAGCCGCGCCGAGTACGCCGGCGACGGCGGCGAGGATCGCCGCGCTCGGGCCGAGCGCGGCCAGAGCACAGAAGATCGCCGGGTGCGTGGCGGTCAGCTCGCAGCGCAACGAGGAGATCCGGACCGGATGGGCGCCCGCCACTGCCGCGAGCGCGACGAGCAGGGCCAGCGCGTCCCCTCGCACCGGAGAGTTGATCGCTCCCGTCGCGGCGACGACCGGCAGCGCCGTCGCCGTAACAGCGAGCACGAGCAGCTTGAGCAGCCCCGACATGTTCCCGCGCTCTCCCGTTCCTCTCGCCCGCATCGATCCCGGTCGTCCGGGCGGGCCGTCGCTCCATGAAATAGCAACCGGGATGCCACGTCCGCGCGGGCGAGAGCGGCTGAAATCAGGCCTCGGCGCTCACCGCTCGCGGCTTGTCGTGTCGCGGATCGCGGCATGCATCGCGCTGCCGAGCGACATCGGCGGTCGAAGTCGTGTCTCGACACGGCGATGCCCGGTGGTGGGTCGTATCCGACACGCTGTCGCGATCCCCGACAGGCCCTGGCCTACACCGGCTCGGCTCTCTCGACGAACGACAGGCCGCCCGCGTGCCGTGCAAGGGAGAGAAACAGAAGGGCCCGGCCCCGGACGGGGGGGACGTCCGGAACCGGGCCGGGGGGGGAGGGGGGGTAACCGATTCGGCTTGGATCAGCGCAGCGAGCGAGACTCCTTGGTGCCCTCGATTTTCCGCAGCGCCACGCCTTCGATTTGACGCACGCGCTCGCGCGACAGATTGAGCACGCTTCCGATCTCCTCGAGCGTGTGCGGCTCGTCGCGGTCGATGCCGAAGCGCAGGCGGATCACCTCCGCCTCGCGATCGTCGAGGATGCTCATCGCCTTGCGCATCTTGTGTCGACGCTCACGATCGAGGGCGTTGTCGAGCGGGTTGACCGCAGTCTCGTCCGCGACGAAAGGCAGCGCGCCGCCTGGCTCATCGTCCGTGCTCATCGCCTCGAGCGGCTGCGGATCCTGCACGACGCTGAGCAGCTCGTCGACCTTGCGGATCGACATGCGCATCTGCCGAGCGATCTCGCGGTTGGTCGGCGTGCGCCCCAGCGCCTCGCCCAGCTCGGTCGTCACCCGCCGCAGGCGCTTGATCTTTTCGCTGACGTGCACCGGGACTCGGATCATCCGCGACTTGTCGGCGATGGCGCGCGAGATCGCCTGCTTGATCCACCAGTAGGCATAGGTGGAGAACTTGTAGCCACGACCCCACTCGAACTTCTCGACTGCACGCATCAGGCCGATGTTCCCTTCCTGGATCAGGTCCATGAACGGGATGCCCTGATTCGCGTACTTCTTGACGATGTGGGTGACCAGTCGCAGGTTGGCCACGATCAACCCGTCACGCGCCCGATCGAGCCGTGCCTTGTCCCGCCGCACGGCGTCGACGATCCGGTCGAGGCGCGGGCTGGGATGGGCGCGATGGTAGGCGTTGAGTCGCTGACACGCCGTCTCGAGCCGCTCGAGCGGCCACTGGGCCCCGGCTCGGGGGCCCCGCGCGTCGCCTTCGAGCACGTAGGCACGCTCGACAGCGGAGAGGGCGGCGATCCGCTTGGCGATCGCGACGCGGGCATCCTCGAGCGCACGGGCGAGTCGGACCTCGCCGTCCCGATCGAGGAGCGGCGTACGCCCCATCTCGCGCAGGTACAGCGGCAGGAGCTGGACGCTCGGCGCCGACCCGTCGGAGTCCGTCTCCCGGACCTCGCTCAGGCCGGCTCCGCCTCCCTGGAGGCGCATGTCGTGTTGTTTCCTCACGGAAGCGTTCACCGTCCACCCCTCGATACAACGCCGTGCCGGCGCACCTGGATACCTAGCAAAACCGGGACCAGGGTCACCAACCAATGGAAACGGGCTGGTCCTGTGGGATTCCCGGGCAATTCCCGCCCGATCTTGTCCTCTGCCGGATCCACCTCGTCATCCGATGGGTCGAACGACCACGCCGAAACGGCACGGTCGTGTCAGTCCGGCCGTGCGGGGTGTGCTAGGTTGCCGGCCGCGGAGGGCTAGGAGTGAAGACACTCGCGACGCTGGGTCTGGCGGTCGTGCTCGGGACGACCGGGGTACACGCCGAGGAGGAAGGCTGGGGAGTGCGCTTCGGCTTCGGGGACGACCCGGACCAGGCGATCGTCGGCGCCCAGTACGACGTCGGCGAGGTGGCCAACCACATCCACGTCGTGCCGATGCTCGAGGTCGGCTTCGGCGACGACCATACCGTGGTGTCGTTCGCCGGTTTCGCTCACTGGCACTTCAAGAAAGTAGACAAGATCGACCCCTACGCCGGCGCCGGCGTCGAGGCCGGCTGGATCGATCACGACGACGACGGGCCGGGCCAGGGCGACAACGACGACTTCGAGATCCAGCTCGACTTCGTCGGCGGCCTGCGCTTCCCGATGAAGAGCGGCAACGAGTTCTTCGTCGAGCTGATCCTCGGAACGGGGGACTTGCACGAC
>Ga0180063_1000013_pt1 | contig 37198 bp, 29 predicted proteins | sample EasRivT47_16_10D_FD_121776 | JGI IMG/M metagenome (GOLD analysis project Ga0180063, IMG submission 121776) | Soil microbial communities from meander-bound floodplain in the East River, Colorado, USA - East River metaG ERMLIBT47_16_10D | ecosystem: Environmental > Terrestrial > Soil > Floodplain ...
ATGGGTGGGCTCGACCGGTCCACCGGCACGAGCTGGATGGCCACGAAGACGACCGCAACCCCGAGCACGACCCAGCGCAGGACCGGCCAGCGAAGGAGTTTCCTCACGAGCCCCCCACGATGTCGCCGATGTTAGACGCCCTGTCGCCAGACGCCAAGTCCCTCGGGTGAGGCGCGAACGATGGCGACGGCGTACGATGACGTCAACCTCGAGGATGGACGCAGGGAGCCCGGGCGCATCCGACTGGCGAGCCTGATCCTGGCGGCGGGGCTCGCATCGACCGCAGCCACGGCCCAGCAGCTGTGCGGCGGCATCGGCGGAGTCCCCTGTGGCGCCGGCGAATTCTGCGAGCTGCCCGACGGCTTCTGCTGCTGCGACTTCGAGGGCACCTGCTCGGTGATTCCGGGCGGTTGTCCCGCGATCTACGACCCGGTCTGCGGCTGCGACGGAGCGACCTACTCCAATCGATGCGAGGCCTCCCGCGCCGCGGTCTCGGTCGACCACGTCGGGGCGTGCGGCGTCGGGCCGGAAGTCACGGGCGTCGTGTTTTCGGGCACGCACGAGATGTCGTGGAACGATGCGCCGGGAGCCCTGGCCTACAACGTCTACCTGCGACGCGACGTGGCCGCCACCGACCCGCCGGGCTTCGCCGGCCACTGTCTGCTCTCCGCGCTGCACGCGCCGCGAGCCGCGATCGAGTCCGATCCACCTGCGGACGCGCTCTGGCTGTTCCAGGTCACCGCGATGTACGAGGGCGGCGAGGGCTCGATGGGCTCGACGAGCCAGGGCGTGCCGCGAGCGCCCGCCGCACCGTGCACTTGCACGCTGCCCGCCGATCCGGACCGTGCGACGGCGTGTGCCCGCGCTGGTTCTACGAGTTCGTCGCGGGCCGCTGCGAGAGCTTCACCTGGGGCTGCTGCGGCGGCAACGCCAACAACTTCACGAGCGTGGAGGAGTGCGCGGCGAGCTGTCCGCCCTGATTCGACCCTGACTCGAGGCGCGGTTGTTGGGTGGGCGACCTCAGCGTACTATTCCTCGCATGACGAAAGCAACCGAAGCCGTTTTGGTTGACGCGTTGCGCCTCGGTCCGGCTGAACGCGCCGAGCTGGCCGCGGAGCTCTTGGCGAGCCTCGACGGGCCCGCGGATCCCGACGCGCAATCGGCGTGGGCGTCAGAAATACAGCGCCGCATCCTAGCGATCGACGCTGGAGCCGAGAGTCTCGAGCCCTGGGATGACGTGAAACGTCGGATCGAGAGCGAGATCCTGGGTCGGTGACCCGGCCCGTCCGAACAGCCCGGCTCGCCTCGGAGGAACTCGCCGCGGCAGTCCGCTGGTACGAGACACAACGACCTGGTCTCGGCGTGGATTTCTTCGACGCTGTCGTTGAGGCTCTCGATCGCATCGCGGCACATCCGGAAGCCGGCGCAACCGCATTCGGGACAATCAACGCGCGCCGGATGCTCGTCGCGGGCTTCCCCTACCAAGTCGTGTACCGCCTCGGCACTGAGGACATTCGCGTTATCGCATTCGCACACCTGAAGCGTCGTCCGGGTTTCTGGAGGCAACGTCGCTGACAGGAAACGGCTGCGCTTGACGTCGGAGTGGCAGGCCGAAGGGTCATTTGCGCACGCGCGTGAACGAGAAACCCGGATCCACGTGCGCTTCCGGCGGATACGAGAACGCAACGCCGCCCCAACGCTGCTTGCCGGAAAGGGTGTCGCCATCGAGGGTCCCTTCCCAGAGCACGACGCCCCGCGGTCGCATGCCGTTCAGTACGCCGTAGGTCAAGCCGGCCTCCGTCACGCGCAGATAGTCGACCGGCCGCACGCGATGCTCGGGTGGAGCCGCGGGGTTCAGCAGCTCGCCGATCACCCTGCCGGCCTCGACGCGGATGCGCAGGGTCATCCGGTTGTCACGTGGCTCGTCCGGCGACATCCACTGACTCCCCACCCAGTCGCCGAGGAAGCGCCGCGCCTCGTCGGGCGTGGGAAAAGGCGTCGCGAGGAGCCCTTCCACCGTTTCGGTGGGCTCCGGGCCCCGCTCCGCTTCCGCCAGCGCAGCGACCAGCTGCGCGCCGTCCGTCGGCGCGCCGTACGCCGCGACCAACATCTCGTAGGCCGCGCGTGCGCCCGCGCCGCGGCCCTCGGCGATCAGATCGTCCACCACGTCCCGGAGCAACCGCTTGGGTGGCGGGAGCTGCCCGCCCAGCGCGGCACTCAGCGCGGCGTAGTACGGGAGCACCGTGGCGGCCGGCTTCTCCTGCGCGACGAGTCGCGAGTAATCGCTGAACACCTCGCGCAGACCGAGATAGGCGCCGAGCATGTAGAGCGTCTCATGACCTTCGAGGCGCAGGGATTCGCGTCGCAACTTCCATGACTGCGGGGCGGTAGCCACGAGCGTCTGCCAGGCCTCGTCGGGCCAGCCGAATTTCGCCTCGTAGGACACGTACCGTAGTGGTGGGGGCGAAGCGCCCGCCCGCGCGGTGAGCTTCTGCGCAAGCCAGCTCTGACCGAGGCCGATCGGCGCATCGATGGCGATCACCGCGCGATACGTCGAACGCGTCGCCGCCGCGTACGTGACGAGGATGGCACCCGAGGAGTGTCCGATGAGCGTGCGTGGCTCGCCGCCACGCCACTGGCGATCCACGGCCGGCAGCAGCTCGCGCTCGATGAAGTCGAGAAAGCGGTCCCCGCCCTCGCTCAGGCCGCTGCCGCTCACGGAGAGCCCGGGCGGCGTGAGGTCGTGCACACGTCCCCGCGCGCCGGTGGTGTTCTCGATGGCGACGAGGATCCCCTCGGGAATCATGCCGTTCCGCGCAAGCTCGTCGGCGACCGCGGCGGTCGCCGCAATGTTGGCCTCCCCGTCGAGCACGATCGTGACCGGATAGCGGCGGCTGGTCGAGCTCTCGGCGTAGGACGCCGGGAACACGACGTCGACGCGCCGCGTCTGGTCGAGGATCGCCGACCGGATGTTGAAAGCTCGTGCGTCGGCCGGATCGGCGACGAGGGCTGGGGCTTGCTGCGCTCCGACGTTGGCGAGGGAGACCGACAGAACCCCGACGCAACAGAGGATCTTCATCACCCGGGCTCTTTCCCCTCGCCCAGCACCCGGCGCACCTCGACCAGCTCGTAGTCGGGCGAGCTGAGCGCGGCGTGACGCAGGATCGGCACGTGGCCCGCGCCGATCAGCAGCAGCACCCGCTCGACGAGCATTGCGATGAATGCTGTGGCGAGGAAAGGAAGTAGAACCAAGACAATTGCACCCGCTCCCTGCCCCAACTCATCCTCCGTGAACGACGTCAGGACGAGATCCAGGGCGAGCACAGTCAACGCCCAGAGCAAGAAGCAACCATGAGCGACATCGTGGGTGAGCCACCTTGGCTTCACGCGAGGCCTCCTCGGTCAGCGCTAGAGCCCGCTCCACCTGTCGTCGAGGCGTGCCCTGAACCCTAGTCGGTGTCCGCCCGCTCAGCCTTCGGCGGGACCAGGGGCAGAGGTTCCGACTCGGCGACGGAGAGCACTTGGGGGTCCCGCACCAGCCGGGGCAGGTCGCGGACGCTCGTTCGCGCGGTAAGCAGCTTTGCGCTGATCCGACCTCGGAGCCGGATGCCGGCCGGGAGATAGTCGGCGGTGGCGACGCGGATGATGACGTCGATCTCTTCGTCGGGCCGTCGGTCGACGACGCGGCGTAGGCCGAGGTCGAGCTTGCCGAGATCCAGCGGGCCCTCGTCGACGAGGCGGCCGAGCTTCTTCTTTCTCGCCATGCGTCCAAACGTACCAGGAGGGCGACCGCGCTTCCAGCGCGGACCTTCGCCGCTACGGCTGGGGCGATTGCGTCGGTCGGCGCACAGTACGCTTGGTTGCCCGCTGGACAGGCTGTTGGCCGAGCTTCCGCACTTCCTCGACGACCGCCCGCGCATCGACGCGCCCCTCACCGTACCGCGCGTCCCACGTGACACTGGGCGAGGTGAGGCGTGCAGTGCTCGCCAGGATCTGCCGGATCGTGTCGACGGGCAGATCGACACCGCACGCGAGGCCTTCGGCGAGCGCCAGCGCGACGACTCCGGTGACCGCCGGCGCAGCCATGCTCGTGCCCGACATGCGGAGAGATCCGTCCTGCGACGTCGACGCCGCCGCCCACACGTCGTGGCCCGGAGCGCTCAACTCGGGCTTGTTACGCGCGTCCCGCGTCGGTCCCGAGCTCGAAAACCACGACAGCGGGACGTCGGGCCGATGCGCATCGTAGGACCCGACGACGATTGTCTTCGCGCCGCAGGAGATCGAGCCGAGGTTATGCGTGTTGTCGTGGGGCGGGACGAAGCACGACGGCGCGGCGTCATCCCGCTCGATCCAGGCATGGAATCCGCCATTCTGGATCGCGACAGCGTGCAACCGGATGATCCAGTCGCCTCCCGGAGCACCCCGTTCGAGGAACACGCCCGCGACGTTGTCCGAGTTGTTCGGGTCGCGACGGCGATGCGCGATGAACACGAGCGTGTTGCCATCTTCGTCCTGGACCCTCCCGCTGTCCCCGAGCGCGACCGTCCCCAGGCTCTCCCCGGCCGGCGCGATGATCTCGACCGCGAGTTCGTCTTCCTCCTCGTACCAGACCTCCAGCTCGTTGTGCGTCGCGTCGGCGTCCGAGACCCGCCAGGCCAGGTCCACGTGCCCGCCGGCTGGGACCGATCCTGCGGCGTGGATCCCGTCGTCGTACGAGTTGCTGGCCGCGACCACGATGGCTCGATTGGGCTTCTCGCTGACGAGGTCGTCCATCCCCTGCTCGACGAGGGTACTGCCGTCGTGCGGCCCGCCGTTCGTGCCCAGGCTCACGTTCACGACGCACGGCCTCGTCCCGGCCAGCTGGAAGATGAACGCCAGCGCCTCGAGGAGCTGCACCGAGTCCCCGAACGAACGCCCGACGACGGTTTCACCCTCCCACGGGACATCGGTCCCGGCGAGGTGGACGAAGATCAGATCCGAGTTCGGAGCGACGCCTGGTGCGCCGGTACCTGCGCCGTTGCCAGCCGCGATGTCCGCGACGTGCGTGCCGTGCGCCGCGGGCCCCGGGTCGTACCCCAGAGCGGCGTAAGGCGTCGCGGTCCTCAGCGCGGCGTCGATCTCGGCCGGCTCGAACAGTCTGCCGTATCCGAACGGACTCGCGGGGCTCGCGACGCCGGACTGATCCCACAGCGCCAGTAGGCGCGTCGATCCGTCCTCGCGGCGCAGGTTCTCGTGCGCGAAATCGCAGCCGAAGTCGACGATCCCGACGACCGCGCCCCGACCCTGGTCGCCCAGGGAGCCCTGAGGCAGGGCGTTCCGCGCGGCCCGGATCTCCTCGACCGTGGCGTGCAACGTGGGCCCGAGGCGCAGCGCGGGTTTGAGGCTCTGCACGAACGGAGCCTGCCGGACCCTGCCGATACGCGTGATTGGGAGGCGCCCCGTCACGATCCACTCACCCGTCCCGGCTCGGCGCACCTCGGCACCCCGGCGCACCTCCGTCATGCGGTGCCATGCGTCGATGTCCGAGACGCGGGCCGAGATCGCGATCTCTCCGCGGTCGGTCGAGCACGTTGCCACCGGAGTCAGTCCGCGGCGCCGTTTCTCGAGCAAGCGCTGCAGCCGAGGGTCGATCTCGGACAGAAGATCGAGCGCCTGAAGGTGCATGCGTCTTTTCGGGGTGTTGGCCATCTTCGACATTCCTCTTCGTCCGGCGTCCAGTGAGACTCCCTCACGTACGTCGCGTGGGGCAGATCCGCTAGCAACGGATCTGCCCCTACCGACGGGCCGGTCGCCCGGCCACCCTGCAGAGGAGCTCGCCTGCGCCTTACCCCATGGTCGGACCCACGCGCGGTTTTACCGCTCGAGCCTAGGGTGTCTGCGACGGCGTGCAACGTACGGGGAAGATCCCCCACACGGGCTGCGCTGCCGTCGTGGCATGGTGCGGACTCGGAGCGCCTCCGCCCAGCTGCGGGATCGGCCGCGCGATGGGCTGGGTCACCAGCACGTCGTAGTACAGGTCGAAGTGGTGCATCACGTCGTGCGCTTGCTGCGTATCAGGCAGCTGCTGCGGGAGATTCGTCAGGGTCAGGCCGATTCGCTCGGCGAACGGCTTCAGCCGCAGGGCACCGGCGTCGGCCCCGGCGAAGGTCCGCGCCTTGATTTCGACCCGCGACGCGGCGAGGTTGCGGACCTCGAGGCGCACGGTATCGGCCAAGTACTGCCGGTGCCCGCCCTGGCCGAACTCCCACACACCGCCGTCCGTCGTGGTCCGGTTCACCTCGGCGTTGCTGAACAGGTAGCCCCGCTTCGTGTCGAACCGCGCGCCGACCGGGCTACCGTCGCCCCCGGGGTTGTTCCCGATGTGCGCCGGGGCGACATCACGGACGCCGCACAGCTGCCCCAACGACGGAACCCAGTAGAAGTTGAGCTCGTCGAGTGGATCGGCCGGTTTCTCGCGCGGCGCAGGAGCGGGGCCGCAGCAGGCCACCCTGCTCGGGCTGCCGTCCCCATCGACGAGCCCACCGAGCTCGACGATCTTCCCCTCCAGGTTCCAGGAAGCGATCTGCTCTCCTCCCGGCAGCTGGACCACCTGGGAGATGTCGCTCCCGGTGAACTGGTCCAAGTTTCGAACGTCGAACGTCAGCCGTGGCGCGTGCGGGAACCGCTCCTTCGCGTCGCGCAGCAGGATGACGCGCAGCCACTCGGGCGCGTCGTTCGTGACGAACGTGCACAGCCCGGCGAAGTCGATGGTCAGGTCGTACTTCATGACGTCTCCTCCCCCTTCGAGCGGACTTGAATGCGGCCGATGACCTGATAGGCGCCCCAGGCACGGGGCGACTCGCCCTGCGCCAGCCGGTCGAGCTGCGCCGCGCGCAGCGCCTCGATCGCCGATCCGCGCTCGCGAAGCTCCTGGTGGAACCGCAGCAGCAGATCCCGGCCCTCGCCGTCCGCGATGTTCCACAGCGACCCGACGACCTCGCGCGCGCCGGCGGCGACGAGCGCGCCGGCGAGGCTCGACGTGCCCGTCGCGCCGCCCGCGATCTCGCGGGCCGACCGGCAGGCGGCGAGCACGACGATCGCGTCCGGGCGCAGGTGCGAGCGGCGCAGCTCGAATCCCTGCACCAGACCGGAATGGGAGCCGTCGGGCGCGGGGGCGAGGATCAGTCCCGACAGCAGCGGGAACCGTTCGTTGGGCAGCGCGTGTCCGGCGTAGTGCACGAGGCTCGCGCGCTCGATCTCCCGCAGGAATCTGGGACCGGTCGCCGCAGTTCCGGCAAGCAGCGTGGCCCCCGAGTGCATCGAGGCGAGTGCCGTGGCCTCGCGGCCCGATTCTGGCAACGCCTCGAGCTGCGGGAAGAGCGTCCGATCGAAGCTCGGGTCGCCGACGACGAGCCATCGCCGTGGCCCTGCGACGGGCGGACGCTCGGCGCCGAGGAGCGCAGCGCTCGGCGCCACGGCGACGGCAAACCGCTCGACCAGGTACCTGCCCGTGCGTTCGTCGTAGAGCGCCGCGAATGGCACGTGGTGGATCCGTCCGTCGGGGACGACCCACAGCGTGCCCCGCGCCGGGAGCGCCTCCTCGGCCGGTCGCACCAGGAGCTCGAACAACGCCGCCGAGGCGCGGCGCGCCTCCGCGTCGTCCCCGCGAGCCAGCGCGACTTCGAGTCGATCGATCGAGCGGTCGACGAACTCCTCCGCGACCACAGACGAGAGAAACCGCACGCGCCGATCGGCGATGACCCACCGCAACAGCCGATCCTCGACGGCCGCGAAGTAGAGCACCCCGACGCCTTCCGGGATCTGCTCCGCCAGTGCCTGCGGGTCGCCTGGGCCGACGTAGGCCAGCTCGACTGCCCGCGCCCGCTCGGCGTAGGCGAACGCCGCGTCCGGACGCTTGAAGCGCTCGGCCTCGAGGCGTACGGCTGCGTCGAAGAGTCCAGCCGACCCCGCGAGGAGCCCGACGCGGCGTGTCTCCTCGGCGACGGTCGCCCCGGCCTGCTCGAGTGCCCGCACGCCGCTCTCGTAGTGTGCGCGCGCATCCTCGGCGCGGCCCTGGCGCTCGAGCACTCGCCCGATCGCGAGGTGCAGCGACGGCACGCGAGCGCCGGCGTCCGTCGACTCGAAGTACGCGAGCGCGGCGCCGAGGCTCGCGACCGCGTCGCTCCCGTCGGCGTCGCTCTGCAGCAGCCCCTCGACTTGGCGGACCTCGGCCTCGTAACGAGCCGAGAGGTCGGGGTCGTCGATCTCCGTGAGTCGCGCCCGGGCCTTCCGCACCTGATCGCGTGCATCCGCCGTGTCACCCAGGCGCGCCTCGATCTGCGCGCCCATCAGTTGGCTCTCGATCGCCTCCTGCGGCTCGACGTCACGCTCGTCGAGCGCCGGGCCGAACAGCGCCTGCGCAGCCCACGGAAGCTCGCGAGCGAGCGCGGCGCGCGCGGCGTCCGTCTCGATCGAACGCTGCAGTGCGCGCGGCGCGAGGTGCTCCAGATCGAGCGCTCGCCCTCGATGCCCCCACGCCTCCTCGGCGTCGCCGAGCAGGTCGAGATTCTCCGCGAGCAGGAAGTGCACGCTGGCTGCGTTCCCGTGATCGCCCGCGCGCTCGAATCCGAGCAGCGCCTCGCGGTAGCGCAGAAGCGACGTGCCGAGGTCACCCCGCACGCCGCGCACGAGCCCCTGCATCCAGCACACGCGCGCCGCGAGCAGCGGGTCGCGCCGGGCAGTCGTGGACTGGTCGACCTCCGCGAGTCGCGACTCCGCGAGGTCGAGCTTCCCGGCGTAGTAGTCGGTGATCGCCGTGTAGAGCCGCGCGTGCGTCGCGAGCGGGCTCCCCGCACGATCAAGCGCGGCGAACGCCGCGGCGAACGCGAGCGCGGCCTCTCCGATGCGGCCACGCTCGTACTCTTGCTTGCCCTTCCGGTACTGCTCGACCCCTGCGGCCCACCGCGCGGCGCTCCCATCCTGCATCGACGCCGCCACTTCGGCCCCGAGGGTGCCTCCGCTCGATCGGTCGAGCGCGGCGGCGAGCGCGAGCGCGGCCTCGAGGCGCGCCGCCCGTTCCGGCGGCGAGGAGTCGATCCACCGCGGCAGGAGATCCTCGACGAGTCGGGACCACGCGCCCGACGGGTCCCCACGCACGCGCGCGTCGGACACGCTCGCCTCGAGCCGCGCCAGACGCTCCTTCGCCTCCGTGGCCCAGGGTGAGCCCGCGTCGCGGATCAGGTAGTCGCGCCACGCGGCGACCGCGCGCGGCGCGCGGCCCGGCTCGCCCTCGGTGCGCCCGGCGGTCTCGAGCTTCTCGAGCGCGAGCGCGAGGTTGAATCGCGCTTCGAGGAGATCGGGATCCCTCTCGACCGCGCGGGCGGCGAGGTCGATCGCGACCGTCCGGTCGAGCGGACGATCCTCACGATCGGCACGCACGAGGTGCGCCGCCGCGAGATCGCTGAGCAGGCGTGCGTCACGCGGAGCGCTCTCGAGCACCGCCTCGAGCTGCTCGATCGCCCGATCCGCGTTGTGCAACAGCAGGTGCGCGAGCGCGAGCGCCCGCCGATCGTCGGCACTCGCTTCGGGCTCGCGCGCTCGCTCGTCGACCCGCGCCGCGGCCTCGAAGATCTTCCAGTCCGCCGGATCGCTCCGGTCGAGCTCGCCCGGCCCGCGGCTCGGCGATGCGAGCGGCGCGTAGGCGAAGCCGCCGCTCAGGCGCGGCTCGACGAGCCGCCGTTGCCCCACGGCGGCCACCAGCTCGGCCAGCCCGCTCGAGCTTCGCTCGCGCAGCACGACCACGAGTGCAGCGGTCACGAGGACCGCGGCCGCCGCCGCCGCGGCGACCCACGTCCAACGACGCTGCGGCTGCCGCTTGGGCTCGACCGGAGCCGGCACGTCCACTGCGGGAAACAAGGACTCGAGCATCTCCCGGTAGGTCTCGAAGCACCGCTCGCAGCCCGCGACGTGCTCCTCGACCGCGCGGGCCTGCTCCCCCGCGAGCCGGCGCTCGGCGAGCGCGGCGAGCGCCTCGGGGCCCGGGCAGGAAGTGGTCGTGGTCATGGCGCTTCTCCGCTGGGCCCGCCGCGGAGCGACGCGAGGTGCAGCTCGGTGTCGCACACGGCGAGCACGTCGCGCACCATCGCTGCGTCGACGCCCGCGGCCTCGAGCCTGCGCCGCAGCGCCCGCAGGAGCGTCTCGACCCGGCGATACAGCGGCCGCCGGTCCTCGCCCCACGTCTTGGCGATCTGGGTCACCGTGAAGCCGTCGCTGAACGCGAGCCTCAGGAGGAGCGCGTCCCGCGGCTCGAGCTTCGCAAGCTCTTCCTCGAGCACGCGCTCGGTCCGTCGCGCGGCGGCCTCGCGCTCCGTGCACTTGATCACGGCGGCGGCGTCGGCACCGGGTGCGGGGAACTCGTCGAGCGAGTCGTCGCCGAGCCGCAACCGACGCTCCCGCGGCGGAAGGAGCCGATGGATCCGCCGCAGGTCGTCGCGTGTCGCCGCGCCGCCTCGGGCCAGGATCTCGATCGCCTCGTCGACCGTGCGCTGGTCGTGGTGGACGTGGCGCTCGAGCTCGACGGCTGCCGGACCGAGCCGCCGGGCGGCGGCCGACGGACGCCACTTGCCCCAGCGCTGCTGCAACTGATCGAGGAGCGTGTGGTGCGCGACGCCGACGAGGAACGTCTTCAGGCTGCTCGAGTGCCGGAAGCTCCGCAGGATCGCGTGGTCGTCGTCGAGGAGCTTGAGCTTGACCTCACTCGCCAGATCCGCCTCGTCGTCGCGCGTCAGGCCGTGGCGTCGACCGAGGAACCGCACGATGTCGTCGAGGAGCTCCAAGCTCTCGAGCAGGAGGAGAGAGATCGTGCGGCGATCCTCGGCATCGGCGTGATCGGCGGGCATCGGCGCGAATCCCCTCCGGGGGATGCCTCGGCGGTGTGGCGCCGGTGCCGGCATTGTACACGCCCGGGGTGGTGGAACGGCCGACATGCAGAGGTCTCCGCCAAAGAGTCGGACGTGCGGAACGGATTGCCGGAGCGTGACGGAATCGGCAATCCGTGTCCGACACCCTCGTCAGACGTACGCCATGTCGCAGCTGGAGGAGACCATGGCCCCACGAAAACCAAAGAAACCGACCAAGAGGCCTGGCAAACAGCCGGTCACAGGGAAGCTGCCAGCATACGTCGAGGCGCAGATCGCGTCGGCGCCGGTCGGCGGCCGGCGTGCGAAGTCCCGTGGAATCAGCCCGAACGAGCTGCGTCGGCGCCTCAGCGAGAGTGGCGGCAAGTCGGGCGGCGACGCGGCGACGCTGCTCAGGGCCGTCAACCGAGTCGACCCGAAGAGCGCGGTCCCGATGGACCGAATACCGGCGGAGGTGCGCGCGTCCATCTCAGCCCTGAAGCACGAGTCGCGACGGTTCCACGGCGCGCGCCTGTCGCTGGCCTGGTTCCCCTGGAGCTGGCTCCGATCGCCGTGTGCTGACAAGTTCGGCTACATGTCCTCGCCGCGCGTTCGCGCGCTGACCAAGCTCCCGTTCAACGCGACCTCGATCGGGCTCATGGACCAGCTGGGAGAGCTCATGGGCGACCCCGGCCGGGAAACCGCGCCCGATTCCCCGATCCCGGCTGGGTTCACCTACGTCGGGCAGTTCGTGGACCACGACATCACGCTCGACGTTTCGTCGACGCTCGACGTCGCGACCGACGCCAACACGATCAACAACATGCGAAGCCCCGCGCTCGACCTGGACTCGGTCTACGGCCGAGGCCCGGCGCTCGATCCGTTCCTGTACGTGTTCCCCTCGAGCGGGCCGTCCACGGCCATCCGCTTCCTCGTCGGCGAGAACACCCCGGTCGGCCCGGGCGGCCCCGCGGGAGCGGCTGGGACGCCGGCGGCGATGGTGCAGAAACCCGATTTCGACGTGCCACGCGCTCCGACGACGAGGACGGCGATCATCGGCGACCCGAGGAACGACGAGAACCTGATCGTGTCGCAGTTCCACCACGCGATGCTGAGGTTCCACAACCGCGTGGTGGACATGCTGGTCGGCGCCGGGTTCACCGGGGACCTCTTCGTCGAGGCCAAGCGGATCGTGACGCACCACTACCAGTGGGCCGTGGTCCACGACTTCCTCGAGCGCATCTGTGGGCCGGGGGCCGTCGCGTCGGCGCTGGCCTCGGTCTCCGCCCCGATCGGGAGTCCGTTCCGCATGCCCGTCGAGTTCTCGGTTGCGGCCTATCGATTCGGGCACAGCATGATCCGGGACCGCTACTGGGTGAACTTCAACTTCCCGGCGGCCACGCTGGGCCAGGTGTTCGAGTTCGTGCGCGTGCCCCGGCTACCGGTCTTCTCCAACTGGGTCGTGGACTTCAACGCGTTCTTCGGCACGGGGTTCATCGTTCCGGTGAACAACAAGGCGCGCAAGATCGACAGCGTGCTGGCGAGCGGCTTGGAGTCGCTCCCCGGCCTCAGCGGCCTGATGGCGGTCCTGGCGCAACGGAACCTGCGGCGCGGCCTCGCGCTCGGCTTGCCCAGCGGCCAAGGAATGGCGGCGCAATTCGGTACCACGTCGATGACGCCGGCGCAGATCCAGTCGGGCCTGCCGGCAAACGAGATCGCCGTGCTCAACTCGGCAGGCAAGCTGCTGCTGAAGAAAACGCCGCTCTGGTACTACATCCTGCGCGAGGCCGCGGTGCTGAAGAACGGCGATCAGCTCGGCCCCGTGGGCGCCCGCATCGTGGCCCGGACCTTCGTCCGGATGCTGAAGCGCAACGGGGCGTCGTTCGTCCACGCGAGCGGCTTCACGCCGACCCTGCCTTCGGCCGCGCCCGGGACCTTCACGTTCGCGGACCTCGTGAACTTCGCCGGCGTGACGACGCCGTAGCCATGGCCGAGAACGGCGACAAGCTGTCTTCGCGAACGAGGGAGTTGCTCGCTCTGCTGACGAGCGCCGCCCAAAGAACGCGCTACACGTTGCTCGTACTCAACGTCTTGTCGCTGCTCCTGTTCGCGGGGTTCTGGAACGAGAAGTTCGGCGGGACGGCGCCGCGCATCGCCGCTCGGTTCTGGAACGTGCAGGAACTGAGCTGCGTCCGGGCGCTGGCCGATCTGCCTCGTGAGCAACTGCGCGCATGCCTGGCGGACCATCCCGAGGCGACGCCGTGCCAGCTGCTGGACCGGATCGAGCCGCCTCCGGAAACATGCGACGCGTCCCCGGACGCGCGCCGCTACCTCAGCAGCTGGTTGCGAGGCCATTTCCTCGAGGCCGATCAGCAGGAGCTGAAGGACCTGCGCTCGATGCAGCTCAAGGACTTCGAGTCGGTGCGGCTTCCGGTTCTCGGTCTTGCGCTGTCCGTCGTCGACGCGACCGTCATGGCCGGGCTCGCGCTGCTCATCATCTACACCTGGCTGAAGCTTGGCATGGACCGCGAGCGGTCCGTCTTGGCGCACCTCCTGTACCCACTGGTCGCGCGATGGACCGACCCAGAAGCCCACCAACTCTGGAACGATCCGCGGGTTACGGACCAAGCGGTTGCGCGGAAGCTCATCCAGGGGCGTATCGACGAGTACCGCGCGGAAGTCCGGTCGCTCCGCGAGGCGATCGCCGGCCGTTTTCTGATGATCTACGCGAGGCCCGAGGGACGGCGGTTCGAGCTGGCAACGGCCGCGATGTTGATCGCCTTGCCCGCGGCGCTGCTCTTCGCCGCAAACGCATCCGACTGGTACTGGGACTTCGGAAGGCTGTTCCCGGCAAGCGGCCAGACGTTCGCCGGAGAGCTGTACTCCTACGTGAACGATCTGGACGAGCTCGTTCACACGGACGTCGTGTCCGTGGAGGTCAGGAACCAGCTGAAGGACTCGCGAGACCAGGTCGGCGCGGTACTCCGGCAGCTCATCGCCAAACGCGTGCTGACGTTCCTCCTGGTCGTCGTGCTCGCCATCGTGTGCCTGCGGCTGTGGACATCCGCCCGGCGCCTGACGGACTTCCTGACCGCCATGTACGAGGACGAGATGGACCTCAAGAAGATCAAGGCCGACCTGGACATCCCGCACCCGCAGACCAATCCGCTGGTGCCGCTCACTTGAGATTGCGATACCGACCCTGAACGGAGGTACCCCATGCCCATCTATCGCGTCCTGGGCTCCAAGCTCTACACGGAGGCCGAGTTCCGCGAGCGGCTCGCTGACCGGTCGATCGCGAGGGCGATAGCCGCCGCGCCGCCAACGATCGAGTTCGTGCCCGTCGGCCCCGGGACGCCGCTGACGGTGATGATCCGGAACGTCTACACCGGCCGGTACCCGAAGGGTGCGTTCGGCGGCGCCAAGGACATGCTCGTCATCAGCGCCATGAAAGGGATCGAGGTCTACAACGCCTCGCCGCGCGCCGTGAACTTCATCAAGAAGGACGTGAGGAAGAACGCCTCGATCGCGTTGCCTGCTGCAACGGAGGAGGGCACACCCCTCGTGTTCTACTCTCCGTCGCTCACGCAAACGGACTCGGTCTTGACCATCGAGGTCGTGTTCGATGAGTTCCCCAAGGAAGCCTTCGACAAAGCGGCCGGCCTGTTCCAGAGCCTCGGCGGCATCCCGGCGTTCGCGCCGGCGAGTGGCGTGCTATTCGCCGCCGGGATCCTTACACGCCTCATCGGCAGGCTCGGCGAGGCGGTCACCGACGGCCAGCCGGTCCTGCGTGCGACCGAGGGGATCACGTTCACGCTTCCGGGCACGCTGCCCCCCGTCGCGGACTTCCGTCTCCTCACGGACGAGGAGCTCGATCGGTCCGTGCTCTCAGGCTACGAGCTTCGAGGCAACAAGCTGGTCAAGGCCGGCACCGACGAAGACTACCGGGGAGACGTCCCGTACCTGGTGATCAGTCTCGACGGCCGGAAGAACGACGCGTTCGCGAGCTTCGTTCCCACGGCCGCTACGGCGGCGATCCTCGAGCGCTTCTACCGCTCGCAGGGCGCGGGCGTGACGGTCATGGAGGGTCTCGTCGACGCGGTCAGGCTGTACAACGACGTGCAGTTCCGCCGCAAGGCCGAGGGACTGCGGAAGGCGATCGACGCCATGCCCGAAGGTCCGGACAAGCAGAAGCGGATCGAGGAGTTCAACGCCCTCGTGCGCAACATCCTCTCCGAAGAGCTGAAGCTCAAAGAAATCCAATGAAGACGATCAAGCTCGTCGTGACACTCGCAACACCGCTCAGGAAGAAGTACGGCGCACCCGGCCTCGCCCGGATCGACAAGGCGATCCGGAGCGTGTCGACGAAGGACGCCGCCCGAAAGGTCACGACGATCTACCTGCACCTCGACGACGCCACCGCGATGCGCAAGTACAGGGCCGTGCCCGTCACCGGCCGCCCGACCTCGGCGAAGTGCAAGAACGCCATCGACGACCTGTTCGCCGCGCTGTCCCCGGACTACCTGGTGCTTCTCGGCACTGGCGACGTCCTCCCCTTTTTCTTCGTGCCGAACCCGTCGTTCGAGGCCGGCGGCGACGGGGACTCGGACGAGCTGGTCCCGACCGACAACCCCTACGCGTCGTCCAAGCCGTTCAAGAAGAAGCGCATCGAGAGCTACCTCGTGCCCGATCGCGTCGTCGGCAGGATCCCGGACCTCCCGGGCGCCACCGACCCCGCGGCGCTTCTAGAGTACCTTGCGGCGACGCGGTCGTGGAAGCTCCGCCCGCCGACCGAATTCCAGGACGACTATCTCGTATGCTGCGACTCCTGGAAGACGAGCGGCGCCGCGTGCGTCTCCTATCTGTCTCGTCCGTCGAATCGCCTGCTGATCTCCCCGCCGACCACGCGGACAACGCCCGGACCCGCATCCAAGCGCTACGCCGCGAAGTTCCACATGATCAAGTGCCACGGCGCGCAGATCGACGCATCCTTCTACGGCCAGAAAGGCAACCGCTACCCGGACGTCCTGTCCGCCGCCGATCTGCGCAAGAAAACGACCACGGGGACGGTCGTCGGAGCGATGTGCTGCTACGGCGGCGCCGTATTCGATCCGAACGACCCGGCCGCCGTATCACCCGGAGAGCAACCGATCCCGACGACCTACCTGCGCCAGGGCGGGTACGGCTACTTCGGGTCGACGACGATCGCCTGGGTCGGCGCCGACGACATGCAGTGCGCCGATTGGGTCGTCTCCGCCGCGCTCAAGGCCGTGATGAACGGAGCCTCCCTGGGGCGGGCGCTGCTCGAATCGAAGCAGGGGTTCGTCCAGTGGATCCAACAGCAAGGGAACGTCCCGGACATCGCGGAAGAAAAGACGCTGCTCCAGTACCACCTGCTCGGCGACCCGTCGATCCACCTGGTCCCGATGGCGCATGCGCCGGCAACAGCGCAACCACCCGCCGTGGCCCGCCGCGCCCGCCGGGCCCACGCGCACACGACCGCCGCGCAGCTATGCGCCGACCTTCCGGAACGGCTGGTTGTCTCCCGGAAGGGGAAGCGGATCGCGATCGCCGCCGCGGGCGCGAAGACGCTCGCCCAGCCGCATCGCCCGACGGACAAAGCGGCCGGCACGGCGTTCGCGGCGCTACGGCGCACGATCTCGGTCCAGCTCCGCGGTTTCGTGTTCGGAAGCCCGTTGGTCCACGCCGTCAGGCGACGCATCGAGCAGCCGGAGCTGCGCGCCGCAAGAGCATCGGGCGTGGCTCCCGCGAAGCGCCGGACCTCGGGCGCGATGGCCTCTACGGCGTCGTACGAGTACTATTACTCCGCGCGCAAGAAGACGAAACGGGTCATCGACGCGCGGATGATCAAGGTAGAGACCGACGAGCGCGGGAGGCTCATCCGGACCCGAGTCCTCGCCTCGTCGTGAATCGATCGGCGCTTCCATGCGGACCTCCCGCCAGCTCGAGAAGATCGCCGGCAGCGTCGAGGTGCGTGGCGTGCTCAAGGGCACGGCCAGCGCGCACGAGGGAGTCGTGCTAACGACAGCTGACGGCAAGCGCTACCGGCTGCAGCGCGTGGGCGGCAACCCGTTTCGCGACGCGGCGACGGAAGCGCTGTCCGGAAGGAGTGTCACGCTCGAGGGGTATCGGGTCGGAGATGTGTTTCGGTTTGTGAGGGTGTCGGAGGAGGACGAATCGCCCGCCCCATAGCCCCCCTCCTGGTCGGCAACAACGTCAGCGAATCGCACCATAAAGGCGAGATTCCGTTCGTTCCGCCCGGGCCCGAACTCCGCGGACAATTTCGCCGACATTGTCGGCAGAATCTGTTGCCCGTATTCCGCCCGCTTCTGCTGGAGCACGTCTTCCCGGATCCGTCTGCCGAGCCTGCCCATGGGAGAACGCAGCGAAGCTGGCGCGTACACGCGGCAGTCCGAGAGGCGGCTACACTCCCCGCCATGAACCCACCTATCAGCCTCCCGATCCTCGCCCTCCTCGCCGCTGCCCTTCCGGCCTTGGCGGCCGGCCCCGACGACCTCCCTCGGCTCCTCACGTTCGAGGGCTCCGTCCCGGGCTCGGCACCTGCAGGCTGGGGCGGCGGACCGCCGGGGACGTTGTTCGCCGACTCGGAAGTCGTCCACGACGGCTCGTGGTCCGCGCGGATCGAGCGCAGCTCGGCGACCGCGAGCGGGTTCAGCTCGCTCACCGCGTCGATCCCGATCGACTTCGCGGGCGCGACGATCGAGCTGCGGCGATGGCGCTCCGCGCGAGCCCTGACGCGGTTGTCCTCGGCAGCACGACGGCGGGCGCCGACGGCAACGTCTCAGCCGTTCCGCTACCCGGGGGTCTCACGAGCCCGATCAGCGGGATCGGCGTGTTCTACCCGGACAAGAAGCCGACCCAGCGCATCGGCATCGTGCCCGACACCGAGGTCCGCCCCACGATCGCCGGGATTCGGGAGGGTCGCGACGAGGTGCTCGAGGCCGCGCTGCGAGAGATCCTCGGAAGCGCAGTGCCCGAGGAGCGAGTCGGAGAGTTCGCGCGAGCGCGAATTCCCTCCCGGTCCCGGGAATAGTGCCAAGTGCAGCCGATCGCTTCGGCCGCGTTCCCGCGCGTGGTATAACCGCAGGCGAAGCGAGGGGCCATCGTCGTGGCATCCGGCAATCTGGAGCTCGAACAGTTCGTCCGCGACGCGCTCTCGCGCGGTGTCCCTCGGCCCGAGATCGAGAAAGCGCTCCTCGACGCCGGGTGGAGCGCCGCCCGTGCGCGGGAGGCGCTCGGTGCGTTCGCCGACGTCTCGTTCGTCGTTCCGGTCCCGAGGCCTCGACCGTCGCTCTCCGCCCGGGAAGCGTTCATCTACCTGACGCTGTTCGTTGCGCTCTACATCGCGGCGTACCACTTCGGGAGCCTGTGCTTCGACCTGATCAACAAGGCGTTTCCGGATCCGACCGATCAATTGAATCCCCGGTTCACGAACGACGGCCTGCGCTGGTCGGTCGCGTCGGTGATCATCGCCTTCCCCGTGTTCCTGTTCCTGTCACGCATCGTCGCGCGCGAGGGGATCAAGGACCCGATAAAGCGGCTCTCGCCGGTTCGCCGATGGCTGACCTATCTGACGTTGTTCGTCGCCGCCGTCACGCTGATCGCCGATCTCACGACGTTGGTCCACCACCTCCTCGGCGGCGAGATCACGACGCGGTTCGTGCTCAAGGTCCTCGTCGTAGCGGCGATCGCGGGCACGACCTTCGGCTACTACCTGCGAGACCTGCGGCGCGAAGAAGTCGCGTGAGGGCGACCGGCAGCGCAAGACTGCTCCTGGTGGTGATCTCGGCGGTCGTCGCCCTCGTCGTGATCGTGGCGATCGTGATCATCGATCCGCCCGCGCAGCGATTGCGGTCCCTCGACTCCCGGCGCACCGACGATCTGGGCTCCCTGCAGCGGGGCATCGAGCTCTACTGGAACGAGCACAAGTCCCTCCCGGCCGGTCTCGCCGAGCTCGTCCGAGAGCGCGAGCTGGGCCCGCTCCCCACGGATCCCGAGACGGGAGCTTCCTACGAGTACGAGCCCGTCGGCGAATCCACGTACCGTCTCTGTGCGAACTTCGCGCTCGACACGCGTGAGGAAGGCACGCGCGGCTCTTCGTACCCCGACCAGTGGGCGCACGGCTCCGGGCGCCAGTGCTTGGAGCGAACCGTGAACGAGCCCTAGCCGGCCTCCCCCTCCCCGCGTGCACGTGTTATAACCGCACCGGGGCAAGGGAAGGCGGTCGCCAAGCGCATGGTACTTCCAAGCTTGCTCTACTTCGCAACCACGCTCTTCTCAGACGACTTCGAGGCCGGGCTCGAGCGCTGGGAACTCTCGCGTGCCGCCGACGTCGAGATCCACCAGGTGGGAGGCGAGCACGGCGCCGTGCTGCGGCTGCGGCCGAACGGCGACGTGCACGCGCTGATCAAGGGCTCCGAGCGCTGGGGCAACGTGGCGCTCGAAGGCCAGGTGCTCTTCCCGGAAGACTCCGACAGCTACCTGGGGCTGCTCTACGACTTCAGGCGCCATGGCAAGCGCACCGACTTCGGGTTGATCTACCTCAAGTACGGAAACAAGACGTACCTCCAGCCCAATCCTCACCGCGACTACAACGTCTCGCGCACGTTCTACCCGGAGTTCAAGGCGCCGCTAGCAGGACCCGAGTCCCTGCGCGCCGGAGAGTGGCAGCGCTTCCGCGCCGAGATCGCCGACGGGATCTGCCACGTGTACGTCGGTGACGTCGCGACTCCGCAGCTCACCTTCCCCATCGCCGAGTCGGAGCGCGGCAGCCTCGGCTTCCAGCCACGCTCCGTCGGCGGAGACGTGTGGGTGGACAACGTCACGGTCACGGCGCTCGAGCGCCATTCCTACACCGGCCCACCGCGCCCCGCATCGGCAGCGATCGTCCCCGACCCGGCGAGCCTGCGCTGGGAGGTCCTCGGACCGCTCGCGCGCACCGAGGATGACGTCGCTCGCGATCCGGACAGCGCCAAGGACCGCTGGCGTCCGTTCGAGCTCGACCCACGAAGCGGCATCGAAACCGGACGCGTCGTGGACTTCCACGGCCCCGAGGCCGTGGCCTATTTCCGCGCAACGACGAACGCGGAAGTCGCGGGACCGGCCGTGCTGCACGTCAGCTCGTGCGACGACCTCGCGCTGTGGGTCAACGGGCGCTTTCACACGTTCTTGCAGCGCGCCTCGGTCGCCTGGTCCGATTACTGGCGCAATCCGAAGCACCACGGAGAGGAGGTCCCGATCAAGCTGATCGCGGGCGAGAACGAGATCGTGTTCCGCGTCCGCGGGGGAAGCTACGCGACCGGCGGCTTCTTCGCGCGGGTCGAGCGCCAGGAGCCAACGACGCTCGACTGGGCCGACTCGCTCGAGGCACGGAACGTCCGCGTCGACAGGGTCAAGCACGAGGGCCGCAACGCCGTGCGGCTCAGGGAGACCGTGGAGCCCGGCGCCGGCCCGGACGCGTCCACGATGGCTCTCTTGGCCGACTCGAGCTTCACCGAGGGCACGATCGAGCTAGAGGTCGCAGGTGTTGTCGCCCCCGGCGCCCAGGAAGGAGCTCGCGGCTTCGTGGGTCTGGCCTTCCACGTGCAAAAGGACGTCGAGCACTACAAGGCGTTCTACCTGCGCCCGACCAACGGGCGCGCCGAGGACCAGCTACGGCGCAACCACGCCACGCAATACGTGGCCCAACCGGAGTGGCCGTGGCACCGCCTGCGCAACGAGGAGCCCGGCGTGTACGAGAGCTACGTCGATCTCGAGCCGGGATGGTGGACCCAGTTGCGCATCGAGGTCACGGGCGACCGGGCGCTCCTCTTCGTGCACGGCGCCGAACAGCCCACCCTGATCGTGAACGACCTCAAGTCGAAGGAGCGCGGCGGGCGCATCGCGCTGTGGATCGGGCCGGGGAGCGTCGGGTACTTCACGGGGCTGAGAGTGACAGGGGCCGGCGGGTCTAGCGATCCGAGTCCCCGTCTCCCCTAGAATGATCGGCGGGGGGACACCGAGATGACGCAGGAGCCCAAGTCCAGGCCTCGCTTCCTCGTTCCGCTGGCGATCATCGCGGCGTCGCTCGCGCTGCGGTTCATCCCGGCGTGGATCGCGCCGTTCACGATGCTCCACTTCATGAGCCTCGGGTTCGCCCCGATCCTCGGCCTGCTCGGCATCTTGATCTGGTGGACCTTCGCCCGGCGCGTGAGCTGGCGCGATCGGCTCCTGGGCGTCGGCGCGGGCATCCTCGCGCTCGTCCTCGTCGTGCTCGTTGCGGACAAGTCCTTGATCTTCGCGCTCATGAGCGAGGCGATCCCCCTGGCGCTCCTGCTCCTCGGGATCGCCCTCCTCTTGACCCGGTCGTGGGACTGGAAGAAACGGCGCTGGCTCCTCGCGAGCTGCGTCGCGATCGGCCTCCTGCCCTGGACTGCGTTCCGCGTCACGGGGCAGCGAGGCGATCTCGGCTTCGAGGTCTTGCCGCGCTGGGGCAAGACGGCCGAAGCGCACTTCCTCGACGCGCGCCGCGCGAGCGGAACTGCAGATTCAGCCCACCGCGAGAAGGGATCGCTCGTCGGAGTGCCATCCACCTGGCCGGGCTTCCGCGGACCCTCCCGCGACGGGATCGTACGCGGCGTCACCTTCGCCACCGACTGGCAAGCGAACCCGCCCAGGGAGCGCTGGCGCCATGCGGTGGGCCCGGCCTGGTCCTCCTTCGCCGTCGCGGGCGGCCTCGCCTTCACGCAAGAGCAGCGCGGCGAGGACGAGGTCGTCGTGGCCTACGCGCTCGACGACGGGCGCGAGGTATGGGTCCACGCGAGCAAGGAGCGCTTCGAGGAGCCGCAGGGCGGCCCCGGCCCGCGCGCGACGCCGGCGTACGACGATGGAAGGATCTACGCACTGGGCGCGAACGGCACCTTGACGGGACTCGACGCGGCAACCGGAGAAAAGCTGTGGAGCCGCAGCTTGCAGGAGGATGTGAAGGCTCCCCTCCCGCCCTGGGGCTTCTCGAGCTCGCCGCTCGTCGCCGGACGCGCGGTGATCGTGTTCGCGGGCGCCGCGGGCAACCAGGGCCTCGTGGCCTACGACCGCGACACGGGAGACCAGCTGTGGACCGCGGGCCAGGGCATGCTCAGCTACGGCTCGCCGATGCCGGCCCGTATCGGCGGCGTCCCGCAGGTGCTGATCCTGTCCGACTTCGGCATCGAGGCGTTCAAGCCCGAGGACGGTACGCCCCTCTGGCAGCACGAGTGGCTCATGCCGCAGATGCCACGCCTCACCATGCCGCTCTTGCTCGCGGACGAGAGGACGGTGATGCTACCCACCGGCTTCGGCCGCGGGACGCGCAGCATCGCCGTCCAGGCCTCGAACGGAACCTTCTCGAGCGCGACGAACTGGGAGTCGCTCGCGTTCAAGCCGTATTTCAACGATGCGGTGTGCCACAAGGACCACTGCTACGGCTTCGACGGCAACATCTTCGCCTGCATCGACGCCCAGACCGGGCGGCGGAGCTGGAAGGGCGGCCGCTACGGCAACGGCCAGGTCGTGCTGCTGGCGGACATGGACACGCTCCTAGTCATCTCCGACGAGGGCGAGGTCGTCCTCGTCGCCGCCGATCCCTCAGGCCTGCGCGAGATCGCCCGGATCAAGGCGCTCCAGGGCAAGACCTGGAACCACCCGGTCGTCGCGGACGGCGTGCTGCTCGTGCGGAATGCGGAGGAGACAGCGTGCTACGAGGTCAGCGCCCGCCGATGACGGATTCGTGATCGACGCGGGTGACTTGGCCCGCCGGCGGACCTAGCTTCTCCTCCGAGATGAAGGCCATCGCCGCTTGCGCCGCTCTGCTTCTCTTTCTCGCGCCGGCCTTCGCCGAGGCGAAGAAACAGAAGCCCGCGGAGAAGGAGAAGGAGTCGTCGTCGCCCTACGACGCAGCGACGCGCGCGAAGTCGGGCGACGCGATCACGAACGAGGACCTCGAGCGAATGATGGAGGAGAGGCCCGACGTGCAGCTCGGCGAACTGCCGCCGGCCCCGCCGCCTGCGCCAGCGGCTCGGCCCGCTCCGGCGAAGCCCAAGCCCAAGCTCCAGGCGCAATCCAGGCCCCCGACCCAGCCGAAGGTGGTGCGGCGAAGCACGCCCACGTTCGTTCCGCTGCCGAGGGCGCAGGGCATGGGGGCCGCCGACAGCAAGGTCGCCGCGCTCGAGAGCCGTGTGGCCGCGCTCGAGAAAGCGATCCTCGCGGCGAAGAACCCGGCGCTGCCGCGCGAGTGGACGAGGCCTCAGGGCGTGCCCCCGGGGAGCCTGCAGGATCGGCAGATGCAGCTCCGTCGGGCGCGGGAGGAGCTGTCGGCCGCGCGCCAGGAGCTGGCGCAACGGCGCGCCTCCGCGCCCTGACTGCGCGCAGGGGCAAAGGAGGGCGACCTACGTCGCCGGGCACGAACCTGAATTGCGGGGCGATTTCGCCGACAGTGTGTACAGAATCTGTTGCTCCTTTTCCGCCCACTTCTTCTGCAGCACAAGTTCCCGGATCCGTCTGCCGACGCGCTAGACCGCCAGCTTGTCACGTATGTCCTGAACTCGACGATCTTGGAACAGTGACGGCCGAATGTGAAAGTTGTGAGAGTTTGTGTGGGCGGTGTAGGTGGGTTTTTCTAGAACAACTTCATACGGCACCAACGCGGCATGGCGGATAGCGAAGTCAGGCTCGAATACCACGCCGACAAGGTGGTCGAAATTGTGGTCCTTCAAGTTGCGAAGGGCACTGAGCTGGATAGACGTCGTCTCGGCACCAACCCGTCGACCCTTGATCTGGTAGCGCGTGCCGTCCGCGGCGGTGGCATCGTAGCCAGAGCTTGAGTTGCCGACAAGACGAAGGCCTAGCTTGGTTGCAACGAGCCATTCCGTGTAGTCCGCCACAGGGTTATTGATGCTGCGTGCGATGTTGCGTCGCTGGAGCTCATCGATGACTGCGGCGAACACGCGTAGCAGATCGATCGGAGGCATCTCCGCCAGGCCGAGCCTCCCCGCCATCACCCCTAGATTGCCCTCCGGGTCGTTCACGTGATCCTCCGTCGTGCGTCGTTGCCGTCTCGACAGAACCGCCTTCAATAGCCCCACTGTTCTCGCCGGACCGGCAGGCGATTGAGCACCTGACGATGGAACTGCCACTTGGGCATGAAACGTTCCATCAGCGCGACGAAGCGGGCGTTGTGGGTCGGCTCGAGCAGATGGACGAGTTCGTGCACCACGACGTACTCGAGGCACTCGGCTGGCTTCTTGGCTAGCTCGGTGTTGAGGCGGATCGTGCGCGCCGTGCAGTTGCAACTCCCCCACTTGGTCTTCATCCGTTGCACGAAGAACCGCTCAACCCGAACACGTAGCAGCGGCTGCCATCGCGCGAGCAATGGCGGGACCGCCTCCTTCAACCGCTCTCGATACCACTCCTCCACGAGAGCCGCGCGCCGCGCCTCATCGGTTCCCGGTCGCACCCGCAGGACCATGCGGCTGTGTTTCAGCTCGATCGAGGGTGGCTCATCGATCTCGGACACCGCGAGCAGATAGCGCTTGCCCCACACGTAGTGGCTTTCCCGGTCCACGTAGTCGCGAGCCGTCTCGCGCTCCTGCTCGCGCAGCCTCGTCTGATGTCGCTTGATCCAATCCAGCTTCGAGATGGCGAAGACCCGGATGGTCTCGAGGCTCATGCGCCTAGGGGCCGAGATGCGCACACGCCCGGTCGGGGGGTAGACGCTGAGATGGACGTTCTTGATGTCCTTCAGGACCACGTCGACCGCGAGATCCCCGAGCTTGATCTGCGAGACCATCAGTACTCCCGCTGCGCCTTGACGATCAGGAAGATCCGCTCCACTTCCGCCTCGTCTTTCAGGATCTGATACAGAGCGGCCTTGATGACCTGCTCCCGAGCCTGGACTCCACGCCATCCGTCCGGTCGCACCCGTCGCACCTCGGCGTCGAGCCTCATCGCCAGATCCAGCACCGGATCGCCGGACACCGTGTACCCACCAGACGCCTCGGCTACACGTTCCGCCCGCGCCGGCGTCCCACCGGCCTTCTTCAAGTTGTTGTAGAGAGCCCGCAGCGCCGGACTGCTCTTCAACTGCTCGGGCGTATCGTCCGCCAGCCCCGCCTCGACCCGCCGGGCCAGCTCCGCGATGCGTTTCAGGTACTCCTCGTACTCGATGGCCTTGGCCTTCCGGGCCGTGATGATCTCGTCGAGCAGGGCCGACATCTTCTCGTAGTAGGCCGGATCGCTCAGGTGCTCCTTGATGATCTTGCGGCGGACGTTGTTCTCGATGGTCTCGGCGATGGCATCCTTGTTGCCCTTCAAGCCATCGAGCTGCGACGTGATGGCGCTGGCGATGCCGGTCTTCACGATCAGCTCGAGCAAGCCCATACCGTCGAAGGGCGAGATCTTCCGCGGCTCGTCGGCCTCGATGTAGGTGTCGATGAGGTGGCGCATGTCGGCCTCATAGGCTTTGAGGTCGAGAGTCTCGCCGCTGGCATTGCGGATGATCTCGCGGACATTCAGGTAATGTTTGAGCTGGTTCTTGATTCGGCCGACATCGGCCGCGCTGTACCCCGCAGGCTCCAGCTCGTCGGCGATATTGGCGTAGGCGCGCACCAGCGCCACAGTCGCCTTGTAGAGCGCCGCCCGCTGCGGCTCCCGGGCCTGCAGGTCGGCCGGGATCTCCGTGTTGCCGCAGAAGTAGTGGATGTGCTCCAACTCGCCCTTGGGCGGCTCGACCGGCTCGCACAGCAGGGCGAGGACCTCCAGCGCGTCGTCGAGCCGCTCCTTGCCCTTCTTGAGCCGGTCCTGCAGCAGCACCTCGGGATCGGCCCCGCCGGCGCTGCGATCGAGCTCCGAGGTGTAGACGGCGATCGCGTTCTCCACCTTCTTGAACAGGTCCTTGTAGTCCACGATGTAGCCGAAGTCCTTGTCCTCGCCGTCCAGCCGGTTGACGCGGCAGATCGCCTGGAACAGGCCGTGGTCCTGCATGGACTTGTCGATGTAGAGATAGGTGCAAGGCGGCGCGTCGAAACCGGTGAGCAGCTTGTCCACCACGACGAGTAGCTTCATGTTCGCCGGTTCCTTGGTGAACAGCGCCTTGGCCCGCTCTTCGTAGGTCTCGGTCTTGGTCATGCCCGGCTTGGCGTCGACGTCCTTGAGCAGCTCGGTGTAGGTGTTGTAGATGAACTGCTTGTCGGTCTCGGTGTTGGCGCCGGTCTCCTCGAGCGTTACGTCCCTGGCCAGCGGGTTGTAGGACGTCACGACAGCGCACCTACCCCTGAACGGCGTCTTCTGGAACAGGGTGAAGTACTTGCACGCCTCGTGGATGCTCGAGGCGATCAGAATGGCGTTGCCGCGTTCGCTCGACAGCCGCGGCTTCACGCTGAAGTCGAAGAGGACGTCGCTCACGACCCGTTCCATGCGCGACTTCGAGCTGAGCACGTGCTGCAGCGTGCCCCACTGCTTCTTCAGCTCGTCCTTCTGCCAGTCGTTCAGCCCCTTCGTCTTGGCCTCGAACCACGCGTCGATCTTGTCTTCGGAGCCGAGCCGCTGGTCGATGTCCCGGGCTTCATAGACCAGATCGAGCACGACCCCGTCCTCAACGCCCTCGCTGAACTTGTAGGTGTGGATGTACCCGCCGAACACCTCGAGGCTGGTCTGCGCGTCCTGCTTGAGGAGAGGGGTCCCCGTGAAGCCGATGAACACGGCGTTGGGCATCATCGCCTTCATGACGCGGTGCAGCTTGCCGCTCTGCGTGCGGTGGCACTCGTCCACGAACACGAACACCTCGCCGACCGTCGGGCTCGGCTGGGCCTCCAGCTCCTTGATGAAGGCTTCGAAGTCGTCCACGTCCTTCCGGCCGAACTTGTGCACCAGCGAGCAGAGCAGGCGCGGCTTGGCCTGCCCGAGCTGGCTCATCAGGTCACGGCCGCTGCTGGTGCGATAGATAGCCTCGCCCGACGAGGTGAAGACGCCCTCGATCTGCCTGTCCAGCTCGTCGCGGTCGGTGACGATGGCGACGCGGGCGTTCGGGTTGTGCTCCAGAATCCACCTGGCGAGCAGCACCATCACGATGCTCTTGCCGCTCCCCTGCGTGTGCCAGATGATGCCGCCCTTCTTCTCCCGCACATGCGCCTGCGCCGCCTTGACGCCGAAGTACTGGTGCGCGCGCGGTAGCTTCTTCACGCCGCCGTCGAAGAGCACGAAGTCGTGCATCAATTCGATCAGCCGGTCCTTGCGGCACATCCTGAGCAGGTACTTGTCCAGCTTGAAGCGGCTGTCGTCGGCTTCGTCCTCCTTCCATTTCAGGAAGTACTTCTCCGGCGTGCCGATGGCGCCGTACTGCAAGCCCTCGGAGTCGTTGCCGGCGAAGACGAGCTGCACCGTGCTGAAGAACCAGGCGTTGAACTCCGGCTGCTGGTTGGACAGGCTCTGGCGGATACCGTCGCCGATGCTCACGCGACTGTTCTTCAGCTCCACGACACCGACGGCGATGCCGTTCACGTACAGCACGAGATCGGGCCGCCGCTCGTGGTTCCCCTTGAGCGTCACCTCCTCGGCGATGGCGAAGTCGTTCTTCTCGGGCGCGGCCCAGTCGATGAGGTGAACCGTCTCGGTCACCTTGCCCGCTTCGGTCTTCACGGGCACGCCGTAGCGCAGCAGGGTGTAGACGGCCTGGTTGTTGCCGTAGAGGGTTCGGCTGTGGCTGTCTGCCTCGGTGCGGAGCTTGTGGAGGGCGAACCTGATCTGCGCCGGCGTGTAGCCGCGCTTGGTCAGCCATGCCGAGAGCAGACCCTCCTCGACGTTGCTGTTGCCGTCCCGGTCGGTCCAGTCCCCGAGGTAGCGGTAGGCCAGCTCGTCGCGGAACAGGGCGATGACCCGGTTCTGCGTAGCGCGCTCGGGCTGGCCGACGGGGGTCATTTGGAAGCTCCCCGCAAGGCAGCCAGCAGAGCGGCCCCTTTTGGGGTGAGGCGGTACTTCTGCAACCGGCTGTTGGGTTTGCCGGGGATGGTCATCTCGATCAGTCCGGCATCAAGGGCAGGAACGAGGTAGGCCCCGCGGAAGTAGTCCTCATGGCGAAGCCCGAGTATCCCCTGGATCTCCGTGCGCTTCATCTCGCCGTGCATGACCTGTAGCAACCGCCTGACTTCCCCGGTGACTTCCCCGGTGACTTCCCCGGTGACCGGGGTGGCACCTCCACCCACCGCAATAAAGCCCGCATCCGGCTTTCGTCGGAGGGTCGCGACAAACCCGTCCGTGAGGCTGAATTCGGGCTCGGCAAGGCCTGCACGTCGACAGCGATCGATCATGTCGCCGGTCCCGGTCCCCATGCGCTCGATGTACTTGGTCAGGTACAGCGACTCGGCCACCAGAGGATTGGCCGGCACCGAGCCGTGCGGCTGGCGTAGCCGTTCCAGCGTGAGGGACGGCGGCAGGGTGCCGGGATTCCACACCTCCAGCCGATCGGCGAACAACATGACTTGCACGCTGCCGTTGCTCGTGTAATCCCGATGCGCAACCGCGTTGACGATCGCCTCACGAACGACTTCCGGTGGCATCTCGTAGGCGACCGGAGCCTGCGTACTCTCGGCGCGAGTGCCGACGGCGAGATTGATCTTGGACAGGACGAAATCCACCCCCTGATCGACCAGGTCGAACACCATCCCCTTGTACACCTGGTAGAACGGAATCGGCTTGCTGACCGCGGTGCCATAAAAACGCGCGCACTTGACCTCCGAGGAGATGAGAAACCGCTGGGGCTGTCGGCCGAAGAGAAGCACGGCGGCGTTGGTCGGCCTGCCGTCCCGCAGGAGGTTCAGGTGCTCCAGCACTTCAACCGGGTCGGTGTCATCCGCCAGAGGAAATCCGCGGGACCGGCGGGCGATCCCGACAAAGCGCCGAATGCTCTCGGTCGACAGGTCGTCGAGCGATGCGTCGCGGCAGACCGCGGCGTCGAACGGCCCGCTACGGATCAGCTCTCGATCGACCAGCACCTGTACCAGGGACGCGTACACACCGGCGATCAACTCGGCTCCTGTAGCAAACCGCCGACGCACCAGCTCCCCGGTGGCGCGGCGGATCAGCGCCTGCATCTTCGGGTGCTTGGGCCCGTCGTCCTCGCCTTTGACGAAGATCAATCTCGGCTTGTGCAACCGAGAAGCCTGCGCGTACTCGCGCTCGGTGGGTGACACGCCCTGGGCGTCCTCGAGCCCGTATTCGTTGCCGAACAGGCCGAGATAGAAGTCGCACCGGGCCACCTCGTCCAGATACACCTCGTCCGCTCGACGGTCTGCGGCCGGGACTTCTTCGAACAGGAATGGCTCGAAGAAGCGCCGCATCAGCGCATCGCCGCGCAGGTAGTCCCGCAGCGCGGCTCGCTCCGCGACGAACTCCCTCTGCACGCTGCTCATGAAGAGCCGCAGCGGGATCATACGAGGCGAATCCTCCCGGTCAGCAGCTCCTGCATCATGCCCTGCTTGAGCTGCCGGGTTTTGGCCAGCTTCGCCTCCAGCGCGGCGATCTCGGCGTCCATGTCGGAGAGGACGGCGGCGATGGCGGCCTGTTCAACCACCGATGGTACGGGCAGAGTGACCTTCGCGATGTTGGTTTTGCTGATTCCCGAGACCTTGGTTCCGACGGCAAAGAAGTGAAACTGGGCCTTTACCGCGGTGGCTTGGAAGGCATACCGCCGATACCCATGCTCCAGCGCCTTGGTCTTGCTCTTGGCGACGATAGTGTGCAGACCCGAGATGAACGGAATTCCGTCCGGGTTGATGATCACCACATGCCTGCTCGTGCCCTCGTCGTCTTCAGAGGCATCGACAAACACCACGTCGCCGTCGTTCAGCAGCGCGGCTGAAGAGACCTTGTTCAACGCGATGTCGAGCTTTGGGAGTTCCTGATACTCGGACCGAACGTCAACAAAGGACTTCGGCGAGCCGTGAATGTCACCGTAGTGCAGGTAGCAATAACCGTCTAAAGAGAGTTGGTCGCGCGAGGCCGCAAAGCCGCCGCTGAAGTTGAACAGGTCACCTAGAGGCTTCACCTCCCACTCCCCGCTGAAGCCCGGCAGGCGCTTCTTGCCGGTGAGCAGTTCCTGCATGGCGGCTTGTTTGATCCGGCGCTTCTTGGCGAGGATTTGCTCCAGGGATTCGTTGAGGGCATCCGCCTCGCTCAACGCCTCGGCGATAGCCTCTTGTTCCGCTGTGGTGGGCGGGAGGGGAATGCGCACTGAATGCAGAATGGACTGCGTGATGAGGGGAAGGTCGTTTCGGTTCTTGACGCCATTCAATCCGGCCGCTTTCAAGGCCAGCCCGAGAAAGCGCACGTCGATCCTGCGAAAGAAGGTACGCGGATAGAGGGCATTGTCGGTGATCCAAGCTGGTCCGTCCGTGACATACACCTCGCCGCATTTCTGCCCAACACGGCCGACGACGACCACGCGCTGCTGCACGAGCGGGCGGGCTGCGTATCCCGCAATGCCGTTGCCGCCGTAAACGGGTATTGGAGTATCGGAGGATTGTTCACGGAGGGCTGCCACGTTGATGCCATCGCCAGACTTGAATGACGCGATGGTCCCGATCGAGGCAACCGACCATTCCTCCGGAATCAACCCCACCTCGGTCTGCTTGTGGCCGGGTCTTACTTCCATGAAAACCCCATCGCTTGCAGGTGGCGGTTCACCCTCGTCTCCAGACCGGCCACGTGGGTGTGCATCCGCGGCAGCGGAGTCTCATAGCGCTCGGCGAGCTCTTTCACGCGCTGGGTGAGCCGCTGGCTCACACGGTCCATCTCGCCGTGGATGGCGGCATCGAGCGCGGCGCGCCATTTGTCATCGACCACCAGCGTCTTGATCTCGGCCTCGGTGAGCTTCGGGTATCTGGCGTAGGCCTGGGCGTCGAGCGCGGCCTCGGTCTCCTTGAGGCGCTTCTTGAGGTCGGCCTCTTCGGCGTTGAGCTTCAGCCAGTCCCTCAGTACGGCGGCTTCTTCCTTCGCCTCCTTGTCGTCCTTGATCTCCTTCAGCCGGGCGATGACGCTGGCCTTGTTCACCTTGTCGAACCCGGCGAACGCCGCCTCCTCGTCGCCGTGTTCTTCCTCCATCTCGGTGAGGCGGGCGGTGACGCTCTCCAGCTCGGAGGCGAGTTGGTCGATGGCCGCCTGCTCCTTGGCGAAGGAGCGGGCGACGATGAGGGCCTTGGGGATGAGGTCGCAGGTCCAGCCCTTGTCCTTCTCCTTGCCCTTCTTGTCCTTCTCGATGATGCGGGTGGTCTCGGCCTTCCAGCCATCGGTGGCAATCAGGTAGCAGTCGTCCTGCATCGTCGCGGCCCAGTAGTCCATCAGGTGTTGATAGACGTCGTAGGGGTCGATCAGCGGCTTACCGGCGTAGTGGGCGAGCAGGCCCTCGGCCAGCGCCGCGATGACCTCCTTGGGATGGCAGCCGGCCTGCAATCCTTTGAGCGTCGTGGCGCTCGTCTGTCGCCACGCGGCGAAATGGGCGTTCATGCCGGCGATGAAGGCAGTGAACTCGGCGTGCTCGTAGATGGCGGACTTGATGGCCGACTTCTCGACGGCGAGATCGACGTAGCCGGGACGCCTTTCTTTGAACAGGGTGTGCCGGAGCTGCGGGCAGACGTCCCAGTAGCGCTGGAGGGCATCGACATCGGTGGCGGGGATACCGCCCTGCAGGTGGCCCGCGATGTCCTGCAGGTCCTCTGGCGTCTGGCTGTCGATGTAGCGCGGTAGGTTGAGGTTGAACTGGTTCTTCTCGATCTCCGCGAAGGGGACCATGCGCGCGTATTTCGGGACGTCGAGCCGCTTGTTGAAGACGTCCACGATCCTGTGGATGTCCATGCTGCGCAGGCGGTTCTTGGGGCCGTCCTTCATGAAGCCACGGCTGGCGTCGATCATAAAGATGCCCGTGCGGGCCTGGGCGTCCTCCTTGTCGATGACCACGATGCAGGCGGGGATGCCGGTGCCGTAGAAGAGGTTGGCGGGCAAGCCGATGATGCCCTTGATGTAGCCCTTGCGCACCAGCGCGCGGCGGATGTCGGCCTCGGCGTTGCCCCGGAACAGCACGCCGTGCGGCAGGATGCACGCACCCTTGCCGGTGCTCTTGAGGGAGCGGACGATGTGCAGCAGGTAGGCGTAGTCGCCCTGCCTTGCCGGCGGCATACCGAAGGACTTGAAGCGCTCGAAGGCGTCGTTCAGCGTATCGACACCGGTGCTCCAGCGCTTGTCGGAAAAGGGTGGATTGGCGACGACGTAGTCGAAGGTCTTGAGAGTATCGCCATCCTTGAACTTGGGATCGGCCAGCGTGTTGCCCTGCACGACGAGCGCGGTCGGGTTGTCGTGCAGGATCATGTTCATCCGCGCGAGGCCGCTGGTGGCGGCGTCCTTCTCCTGCCCGTAGAGCGTGACGGCGGTACCGGCCTCGTCGCCCACCTTGAGCAGCAGCGAGCCCGAGCCGCACGTGGGGTCGTAGACGGTGGTGGCGGCGCTGGTCTTCGCGTTACGGATGCCGACGATCTGCGCCATGATGCGGCTGACCTCGGCAGGGGTGTAGAACTGGCCCTTGCTCTTGCCACTCTCGGTGGCGAAGTGCCGCATCAAGTATTCGTAGGCGTCGCCCAGGATGTCGTCACCCTCAGCGCGGTTCTTGGAGAAGTCGAGGGCCGGGTTCTCGAAGATGGCGACGAGGTTGGTCAGCCGGTCCACCATCTCCTTGCCGCTGCCGAGCTTGGCGGCGTCGTTGAAATCCGGGAAATCCGAGAGCTTGTTGGCGTTGGTCAGCGGGCCGATGATCTTCTTGTTGATCTGGTCGCCGATGTCGCTCTTGCCCTTGAGGGCGACCATGTCCTTGAAGCTCGCGCCGGCCGGGATCGTGATCGGCGCGTAGGGCTGGCCGGCGTACTTGTCGCTGACGTACTTGATGAAGAGCAAGACGAGGACGTAGTCCTTGTACTGGCTGGCGTCCATGCCGCCGCGCAGCTCGTCGCAGCTTTGCCAGAGGGAGCTATAGAGCTCGGACTTTTTTAGGGCCATTCGATGGTTGCCCCAAGCACGACAAAGCCCGGTTAACTAGAGGCCGACGACAGGTAGTCCACGAGTGCATCCGGTCGACCACGCTCAACAAGCGAGACGCGGATTCCCTTCCCGTCGATCCACATGTATTGTCCGACGAATGGCTGGATGTTCGCCCATGGTGGCGGCGCAGGGCGCGGCCCTGATTGATGTGCCGACCTGGTCTCGTACATGAAGCTGCCTTCGAGAACGCGAACAAGAGCGACCCCATGAACTCTGGCGTACTCGAGCGCCCCCTTCTGGAAGCCGTTGGTGGCAAAGAAGATTGCTTTCTGGGCGCCCGTCGCACGCTTCTTGTCAACGAGGACTTGAACGTCCTCTCGTTCAACTGGTCTCGCGTGGTCCTTGCACTCCACCAAGACCAGGAATTCGACGCCCAGCTGCCGGAAACGGGCGGTAATATCGATCCGGTACTGCCCGTCCGGGGCGGGCACCAAATCTTGGTGCTCAATGCGGAAGCCCGGCAAGTCTCGCCCCGCTTCAGCTAGTAGATCGAGAACCAGCCGCTCGAACGTTGCGCCGTCGATCTTGGCACGGTGATCGCCCGATGGTGCAATGGTCATTGGTTCTGCCTAGTGAGCCCCGAGTTCAGCTGCGAAGACCCTCGTTGAGGTCGTCCGTGCTCCAACGTGTCGAGCCTTGGGGACACCGCAAGTGGCCCGCCCCGAGCACAGCCAGCGATCTACCCAAACGGCTCTGCTTCGTGAACCGCAAGATGCCTATCCGGCCATCTCGGCCGCCCCATAACGAGTGTTGGCGGGTTCAGGCACTTGGCAGGCTGCCGTACCGTAGCGCTAAGGCAACACTGTTGGTCACGAACCTTGCTCCGTCAAGCCGAACTCGACGGCAAGACCGAGAGCGATAGAAATCGCCGCAACACAGAAGTTGATCGTCGATCGAATCGCCTGTGTTTTTTTCTCCCCCCACGCCCGAACGTCGCCGACGGTTCCTAGCATGATCGCGTCGTTCCCCGTGCACTCTTCGGCAGCGAGTTCGCTCTCCGGGCACCACAGAGCAAAGACCGGGACACTTTCCGGGATCAGGATTACTTTTCCTTGGCCCGGAACATCGACCGATGCTCCATTCTCGATCGCGATGCGGCCAATCAGCAGAGGTGGCTCGGCGGGCAGCTTCGCCGAGGAGTAGCGACGCGCGAGCGCCCACAGGTGATCGAATTCTTCGCGAGATGACGCTCGATCAATCAACATCCGATGGGCGTCGCCATATTGCGTCGTGAGCTTCGTTGAGATCGCGCGATCGACGCCGCGTAGCCCCACGAATCCGGCGTACATGGACGACCCTTCGAACACGCTAAGCCCCAACGTCAGCAGCGGCACGACCGCGAGGAGAAACACCTTGAGCGCGATCTTGATCACTGGCCGCGTCCGAGTCGACGTGAACCACTCTGTCACGGTCTTCCTGGGTGTAGCTTCCACCGGAGTGATTCCCACGGCGTCTAACGTGCCGCGTGACGCGCAGGATGGATCGGCGCGGGTGTTGCGCACGCAAGGCCCGTAACCAGACGGACCCGCGCGGTAACGCGGTTGCTAGGCATCTCGCCCCTTCGCTGAGTCGAGAGCGGCCGAGCAGAGCGCCGCCAGGATGGACCGAGCCGCCGCAAGGATCTCGCCGTCGCGCGGACCAGATCGGGTCTTGAAGCCGTGCGCTCGCTTGTTGCGGATCCGCTTGAGCAGCTCCCCAAGGGCAAGCAACGCGGCGCGCGGGTCGGCGTCGCGGCATTGCCTGAGCGTGTCGCACGCCTTCTTAGCTGCATCTGCTTCGAGTCGCTCGTGAGGATCGGACAGAATCGTCTCCAGGGGCGGCTTGAGGTCGAGAAGATCGTTCACGACGGACAGTTGGAGAATGAATCGGGTCTGTTCAATCGAGATTGTGTCGACCAGCACGAGCATCCGACGATGTTCATTCGTTCCGGGGAATCGGTTGGCCAACTTGACCAAGGCAAGCCAGAGGACGTCCATGGCCTCAAAGACGGCCATACGCCCAGCTGCACGGATCTCCCCCTCGATGCCCGCCACTGACTGCTGAGACGGTCCTTGGGGTCTTTCCACAGCGCCATCGAGACTAGATGCCGTCGTGATGTTCGGCGCAGAAGATTCTATTCCGAGTGCGCCGCGACGGGAAGCTACGGTTGACCAACTGTGTCGGGGCGCTCGGGTTACGATCCGTTGGACCGGACCGCTTCGCTTCCGGGAGTTGGCGTTTGAAGGACTTGTTTCTAGGCACCGTGCACGGACGATTCGTGGAGGCAGGGCGGCAGCCGGCCGCGCGAAGCGTGCGGGAGCAGCGCGAAGCGTATCGGGGTGGGGCGTGGCCCGGGGTACAGCGTCGTTGGAGCGTCGAGGGAGCGACAGCCCATAATATGAGCACCCTGCAACACGTCCTGCTTCGTTGCTTCGTGCGCATTCGCACCCTCGAACTCGACGCGTCGAATCTAGTTGAGCCGTTCAGAGTCCCATCCCCTCCACCGCCTCCCAGTACGAATCATCGTCCTTACGAAACCTCAGGTGCCCGAGCGGCACGGGCCCGAACGCCTCCTGCACCTGCGTCAGCACCTCCGGCCGCTCCGCCAGCGCCTCCGCGACGAACGGCAGGTTACCGATCAGCTCTGCGAACGCGCGCGGCCGAGGGACCTGCTCGACCTTCGCCTCGTCGGCCTTGATCAGCCGAAAACCCGCTGCAAGCGGGAACGCGCCGTGGACCGGCGGGCCGCCTTCGTACGTCCCTCGAAACGGCGAGCCGACGAGGTGGAGCTTGCCGCTTGCGTCTGGCAGGACGAGCGAGAGGTCGTCGCTGACGATCTGCGCCCGGCGGTTCGACTCTGCGAGCGTCGATTTCCCTGCCCCCGATTCGCCGTAGAACAGGTAGCCCTTCCCCTGCCAGACCGCGCTCGCGGCGTGGACCAGCGCACCGCCCAGCTCGATCGCCATCCAGGCCGTGGCCACGCGGACGTAGTTCTCGATCGCTCGCACGTCGGGCTCGTAGGTGCCGCGGGAGAGGAAGAGGACGCCGTTGCGCTGCTTGGTGTTGAACCAGCCCGCCACCTTGTAGGCCAGGTAACGCACGGTGCCGTCTGCGTCGAAACCGAGGAATACCGGGTTCAGCTCGGGCGTGTCGGGCGGGGTGACGAAGTAGGCGCGTTCCTCTAAGCCGACTTCGATTTTGAGCGCGCCTTCGGTCGTTGCTGGTTCCGGCGCGTAGGCACCGAACCTCGTCCTCAGCTCGCCCTCTCGCTGTTCATCGAGCCGCCCGATCCTGATCCGCAGCGTCCCCAGCTCCAGCAGAAACGCGCTGTCTCCTGCCGCGGGCCTGGGCGGCTCGAAGAACGCGCGTGGCGGTGGCTCCCCGCGCCGGGACGGGTAGCTCGCCTGCCGGCTCACTTCTTTTCTTTTTCCGTGATCGCGGCCCTGAGCGCCGGGATCGACTCCACGAGTTTGCGTAGCTCGATGCCCGAGAGCGACTCGACGATCGCGGGCAGCTCGGCCATCGACTTGGCGATGTCGCCCGTCAGCTTCGACACGCCCGTGCCGTCGCCACCGGTCGAGACGAGCGTGATCCTGTCCGTCTTCGACAGCGGCTCGGCGATCGCTTTCGCGATCTCGGGCAGCGCGGCGACGAGGATCTGCAGCACCGCGGCCTGGTTGTACTCCTTGAACGAGTCGGCCTTCTTGCGCATCGCCTCGGCTTCGGAGCTGCCCTTCAACGCGATGATCTCGGCTTCGGAGGTTCCGGTGGCCCGGATCACGTCGGCTTCGGCCATACCCTTCTGGCGTCGCGCTTCGGCTTCGCCCTTGGCCACCTGCTCGGATCTCTGTCGCTGGGCTGCGGCCTCGGTCTCGACACGGTAGCGATCGGCGTCGGCCTGGCGCTTGACCGTGGCCTCGAGCTCCTTTTCTCTGCGCTGGATCTCGCGCTCTTGCACGACGATCTGCTGCTCCTTGGCCACGATCTCGATCTGGACTTCTTCTTTTTTCAGCTCTTGCGAGGTGCGGTTGCGCTGGATGTCGTAGGACAGGTCGGCTTCGGCACGCTTGAGGTTGACCGCGGCATCGAACTGAGCCTTGTTCGACTGGAAGTCGCGCTGGGCCTGGGCGATCAGCGTCTCGGCCTGGAACTTGGCCGTCTCGCCGGCTTGCCGCGCCTGCGCCGACTTGATCGTGGCGTCGCGGTCGGCCTCG
>Ga0180063_1000014_pt1 | contig 36622 bp, 76 predicted proteins | sample EasRivT47_16_10D_FD_121776 | JGI IMG/M metagenome (GOLD analysis project Ga0180063, IMG submission 121776) | Soil microbial communities from meander-bound floodplain in the East River, Colorado, USA - East River metaG ERMLIBT47_16_10D | ecosystem: Environmental > Terrestrial > Soil > Floodplain ...
TCTTTATTATCTAGTTCTTTATCATTTATATTATAGGGTGACATGGGCGTCACCCCCCCCATGACGCCGGCGTCACCCCCCCATGACGCCGGCGTCACCCCTACCTCACTAGAAAGCACGTCAGTATTAATGATATATATGTTCGATTTTTGATTATTACTTTCTGTCAGTTGAGGGACGCATTGAATAATTTTTAATTCTGAAAGGGTGCGTAAAATTCGTTGTGTATGTCTTTTCGACAAATTACAATTTTCTGAAATAGTTTTGACCGAAGGAAAACAAAGGCAATTATTTTTATCGTTAGCACAATGAGCTAAAAACAATAATACAAACTTTTCAGTTGGCATTAAATTGATCTTATTTTTCCACACTAATTGAGTGAGCCGAATGCTCATGGCAAATCCTCTTAAACAAGAGAAAAAATATCAGGGCGTAATTGTTCTTTTTTAATTCCGTATTTGTGCTCAAGTAGAACACATACACGTGCACCTGGTAAATAAACACCCTTAATTAAAAGGCTTAAAGAAGGATTTGATATATTAAGAGATTTTGCTAGTTCTTTTTGGGAGCCGACTTGTTGTGACAATTGTTTTAAAATTTCGCGGACACTTTCCCTTTCTTTTTCTGACAGTGTGATTAACATTTTTTCCCTTCATGTTATTTAGTTTAGACAAACAATATAATGTGTTTTTTATAAATTAGCAATTATTTTAAAATATTTTCAAAATAATTCTTGACAACTTTGTTTTGATAAACTAATCTTGTTTTGTAAAGTTATTTTATGGAACTAGGGAGAACCGAAATGACGACTGAGGAAAACATTCAAGATTACGTGGAATACCTTGTGGAATTAAGAGGTGTTCGCGGACTCCAAGACTTATTACCGCAAGAACATTCAAAATTATTATTTTTACTTTTAATAAACGACAGTTTATATGTAAAATTGATAAAGTCTATGCACAAAATTTTAACTTCAGAAGTACTAAAACAAACCAAAACTGGGAGATAATGCTATGGACTACATAGAACAAATGAAAAATATGCGTCAAGCAATGCATGTGATATCTGAAAAAGTACCTACATTAAGCGCAATTATTGAAGAAATGAAGCGTAAAAAAGATGCAGATTTAGATTTAGGTGTATTAACAATGTCTGATGCAGAATTCAAAATTATGCAAAGAACGTGCGAGCATATAGAAGAAAGAATTTGCCGTTTTGATCCAGAACAAGAATATGGCAGCGTAGTCACAATGTCTAAATCTGAAATGATGGGAGATCCAAAATGAATAATAAATTAAATGAACTTTCTGTAAAATGTTCTACAGCAATAAAAGAAATTTTAGAACCAATGCATTTGTCTATTTCAGATGCAGATGAAGTGATTGATATGCTGATGACCTACTTTGTAGGAAATTCTTTAATGCAAGTAAAAGTAGATGATGAAAAAAATTATTTGCAATTTCGCTTAATATCATTGAGCGAAAAATTAGGAAATGCGGCATTAGTGATTCATAATTTGAAATGTAAAAATTGTTCAGAAGAACATCACCATACAATTCATTAATATCTTAAAAGTTATTTTATGGAACAAAGAGGTTACCAATGAAAAAAGAAGAATTAGTAAAAAAATGTTTAGAGGAAATAACAAATATTTTACGTTCTGAAAATCTAAAATTAGGAGAAGCAGATGATCTCGCGGATGCTATATTTTGTGCTTTATTATCAAATTCATTATCACATTTATATGAAATTGAAAGCAAAGATAGATGCCTCAATTATTTTAAAGATAGAATGAAATTACTTACAGACAAAGCGGCTCATTGCGTGCTCGTAGCTCTTTCATTTAATGAAAGAACAAGTAGCAGCATTCATTAATATTTATTTTTATAGGGAGAATTTTGCAATGAAGCACTATTTAGTAACTTGTTTTTGGGGGGTTGTTCTATGTGGAACAATGTATTATTCGCTTTGTATAATTGGAGGATGGTAAAATTACAATTGTAATGGTATTTGCTTTTTATAGTATTTTAGCATTTGTATTAAGTTGGGTGATATTTGAAATATTGCCAAAAAAATACCAATTCTTTGCTCCAATTATTGCTTTTATATGGGCGATAGCTATTTATTTTTTATTACAACTTATTTAACGGAGAACTTAATATGCAATACGGAGAACTAGAAACACCATTTAATTTTAATCAGCATGAGCATGACGGTTCAGTTGAATACGATATTTACAATGGCATTTATGATAATAATGAGCCAGAAGAAATAGAAGATATAGAAATACCTTTTTAAATACCGGAGAATAAAACATGTTAACTAGAGAAGAATCACAGAAACTTTATCAGGCTTTAGTTGGTCTTACGCTTATGCCTGAAGAGATAAAAGATAGAATAGAAATATTTACAGAAAAAAGAGAAATAAAAGTTGGTGACATTTATAAAGACGGACACCGAGTCGGAAGAGAAATTATAGGGATATGCGATGGTGAAGAGTATCCATTAAAAACACCAAACCTTTTGTCTTTTACGATTGATGGTATTTATGATAAAGGTGACCCATCATCTATTAATAATTTAGACTTAACTAAGAGATACAAACTTATTGAAATAACCGGAGAACAAAAATGAATGAATTAGTAAAATCAGAAAAAGTCCAAGACTTTGAACTTAATCAAAGATTAGGAAAAATGTTTTATGCAAGCGGCATGTTTCCAGATTTAAAATCAGAAGCTCAAGCAATGGTAAAGGTTATGGTAGGAAAAGAGCTTAATTTACCGCCTTTTGCGAGCATAACGGGTATTCACGTTGTTTTAGGAAAACCAGTTATAGGAGCTAATTTAATTGCGACTATGATTGCAAATCATCCTAAATATGCTTATAGGATAGCTAAATCAACAAAAGAAATTTGTGAGATAAATTTTTATGAATCAACTGCTAAAGTAATGAATGAAACTACTTTAGTAGGAACCTCTTCTTTTACAATTCAAGAAGCACAAGAAGCTGGGCTATTGGGAAAAGATATCTGGAAAAAATATGCAGCGGACATGCTTTTTGCAAGAGCAATTAGCCGAGGCGCTAAGCGTTATGCTCCAGGTATTTTTGGGGGTGCGGCAGTTTACACTCCTGATGAATTAGGTGTAGACCATGACGAGGACGGCATAGTAAATTTATCTAAAGATGCAATATCAGTTAATGCAGTTATTAATAATGATGTATTTTCTGATGAAGCAATTATCGAAGAATTTAAACAAACCAATGTAATAAATGAGGAGTTCAGATAATGAAATGTCATTTTTGTGATAAAAAAGTTTCTGAGGGAAATTCTCTTAAGAAATTAGAAGTACTAATAAAACCGCATTTAAATAGTAACAAAGTAGAAGAAGTTACTGTTGAATTGTATAATAATTGCATTAAAAGAATTAAAGGGGAAACATTATGAAATTAACCATTAAAAATCTAGATGGAAGTTTAAATAGTAAAACTATTGATGAACCAAAAGTAATAGAATTTTTATCTAACCTTCTTGAAAAATATCCAAATACCACTAAACCATTCATGGGTTCTAAATTGATTGAGGAGAAAAAAAATGAAAGTAACAATTAAGAGTTTAAATGGGACTACCAGTCATGGCGTAGTTAATCAGGATGACTTGTTTCATCTATTAGATAGCTTTAAAGATAAGCCATTTAATGTTTTAATTATGCAACAAGATGTAGTAGATGATATATTAGAAGCAATTAACCCACTAACTGGGGAATCTTTTGGAGATAAAAACAATGATTGATTTTGATTTGAAAAGTTATGCAAAAAAAATTGCCCCTCCTGGCGAGTATATTATTAGAGTAATGGGAAGCGAACTTAAATATACAAAAGCAAATAACGGTTCGCGTTATCTGGAGGTAAAATTTAAGATAGTTGAGGGGTTTATGTCTGGAGTTTTCCTAGCAAAAAAATTTAATATTTATAATGCAAGTGAAGCAGCAGAAAGAATGGCGAGAGAAAGTTTCTGCGCATTTTGTGAAGCTGCTTCGATGCCGAATATTAAATCATATACTGAATTAGAAGGGGCAATTCTTCTAGCTAAAGTAAGTGAAAGTTCTTACCAGGGGACGCCAAAAAATGAAATAGATTCATTTTCTAAATATGAAGGTACAGTTAGGATTCCAGAAGAACAATTGACTGCACCACCCGAATTAAATGATAGTATACCTTTTTAATTAAACCAACGGAGAAATAGACATGACATTAGTAGATAATAATTTAAGAATAATAGTTTTAGATAGGGGCTGGGTTTATATAGGTTACCTTACGGAAACAGAAAAAGAATCTGTCCTAGAAAAAGCCTCTTGTATTCGCCGATGGGGAACAAGAAGAGGATTAGGAGAATTAGCTTTAGAAGGTAAAAAAGAAAATACAGTGCTTGATAAATGCGGAACAGTTATTTTTAGTAAAAAAAATGAGATCCATTCTATTGTCTGTGATTCTTCAAAGTGGCTGACTTATTATGAATGAAATAATAGAAGTTTACCATAACTACGGGGATGGCTATGACTATGACTATGGCTATGGGGGGGGGCATGTTTATGAAAATAGAGACCTCTATGGCGATAAAAATGAAGACGGCTCTGGGGATGGAGACGGCTATGGATTTGGTTGTGGCGATGGTCGCGGTTATGGGAGTGACTACAACGATAGTTTCCCTAAATCACTATGGAACATTCAATTATGAATGATTTAATTATTAAAAACTACTATTGTTATAGCGATCCTAATGGCGATGGCTATGGCGATGGCGATGGCTATGGCTATGGCTATGGCGATGGCGATGGCTATGGATTTGGTTGTGGCTATGGCAATGGCTATGGCGATGGCGATGGCTATGGCGATGGCGATGGCTATGGCTATGGCTATGGCGATGGCGATGGCTATGGCGATGGCTATGGCGATGGCGATGGCTATGGATTTGGTTGTGGCTATGGCTATGGCTATGGCTATGGCGATGGCAATCGGATTTAGGTAATTAATTATAAAATATTTTATCAATAACAGGGGGTTTTATGAGTATGTTTATGGATACCACTACAGGTGAAATTTATTCTGGTTCTATTAGCTCGGTTGACGGGCTAATAGAAACTATTACAGCTACAGAGAGAAAAATTAATGAGCTTAGATTAATTGCCTCGGAAGCTAAGAGTAAATTATGTGCGATGGCAAAATTCAATAGCGGTGTAAAAACCGCTAGAATTCAGGGTGAAAAGTATCGATGTAAAGTTGAGTTGCCTTCAAAAATGGCATGGAACCAAAAAAAACTTTCACAGCTTTATCATAATAATCCATTTCCAAAAGAAGTAATTTCAATAAAAGATTATAAGATAAATTTAAGGGAGTACAAAAACATAATAAATACTTCTTATTGTTCTGAGGAGTTTAATAAATTTCAGCAGGGCTTAATTGAAGCTAATTTAGGATATGTGGGCACTCCGCGTGTAACAATTGAGGAAACCAAATGTTTATAAAAATAAAAGATACTGCGACAAATTTTGATAGACCAGCATACACAATAACCGAGGAAGACAGATGTGCAATTATTAATGTAGGAGCCATCGAAGCCATTACATTCTTGAAGGGTTGCAACGACAAAATAAAAATACATCTGCAGTCTGGAAAAGAATTTAAAGCGGATAGTGGCTATCTTGATGAAATAATACCCTTTAAAGATAGGAGTAATTTTAGAGATGAATAATTTTCCAGAAGCAATTAGTTTTGTATTAGAAAACGAAGGGCGTTATTCCAATAATCCCAGCGATAAGGGGGGTGAAACCTATATGGGAATCACCCGAAAATATTATCCTATGTGGGAAGGTTGGAAAATAATTGATGAAATTAAAAAAAACTATTCCCCCCCTTCTAGATGGTTTAAACAAGATATGGAGCAATATACTCTAAAGCAAGCAGCTGTAGACTTTTACAAAAAAAATTATTGGGATCCCTTAAAATTAGATAACATTAAGATCCCAAGAGTTAGGACTAAAATTCTAGATATGTCAGTAAATCTAGGCGTTTCCAGAACAGCGTCGATAGTCCAAATATGCGTAAACTTAATGACTTCTAATGAATTGGTAGTTGATAATATTATTGGGTCATCTACCATTAATTTGATAAATTCGGTGTGCCAAGATGATAACGGAGAATTTCTATTAAAACTTTTAACGTTGCAGCAAGGTTATATTTATATGAAATTGTGTCAGCTGGATTCATCTCAAGAGAAATTTATTAGGGGATGGATAAACAGATTACATATGTCGATTGGAGAATTCAAATGAATAATAAATGTTATTGGTGCATGAAAGAAGTAGACGGCAAAATAGTCTGGTATATTCCAGAAAGTGGCTGTTATCTCAGCGCATGCAATAAATGTGCAAGTAAAAACATTGAAGAAATTACTTGAAATAAAGAAATCGAAGAGCGGTTATTAATGAAATCATAAGCGCACAGATAGGCAACCACCGGTGTACTAACTTGTCCCAGTTGCTATTGTTTCTATCCGTAAGAATATCGATTCGTTTAAACCGCTCCTCGAACATCTTATAGCTCTCTTTGATGTTGTCTATTTCTCGGTTAATCGCTTCAATTTCAATTCTAGATTGTTTTACTTCGTGAGTAAGATGAACCAACTGTCTAACATCGTGTCCTATTTCGTGCATCTTCTCAGAAAGAAATTTTTGATCTTTCATGAGCAATTGTAAGTCCGTTCCGACCGCGTGAATACTATCTCGTATGTTAGCTATTTCTGTGTCGTGCTTATTTACTAAGTTTTCTAATTGCATACTGCTCTACCAACTTATTACTTCCTTATATTTACTGATTTCTCATAAGTTCTAAACGCTGCCATCCCCAGCATTCCACATATTAATTGAATCAAAGAATCTGGATTTATAGGATAAGGCGCGATAGCTCCTGTCTTACAAAAAACAATCACCCAAAAAATAGTCGCTATTACAAATTGAGGCACATAAAACAAAAACAGGCATAATGCACATGTCCACCCTATGCCTGGTCGCCAACCTGAATTCCAAAAAGACATGCTTTGTGCATCTATTTTATTTAGCTCAATTTGTGCATTAAGTAACTGAGCTTCTCTGGCAGCTTTCTCTTCTTCAATTTTTGCTAATGCCAGTTCAGCATCAAGTTTATCTTTCCCTGATGAAAACTTCCCTACAATTTCTTTTATAACATCAAGAGGAGCAGTTAAGGGTGACGACACCCCCTTAACTACATCTTCAATAATTGACATAGTTACCTCTTATACGTTGGTAACATCCCAGGAAAAAGTAATATTTTCAAATCCAGCAACCCCTGTGTTTGCAAATGGGCCCTGTCCAACATTCGCATAAATTATAATAGAGCCAGAAGTATTAACAGAGACAGCCCCAATTGCAAAAGTAGTATTATCAACTACATAGGCTAAATCAAATACATCCACTAAGGGTCTAAGCGCAACTGGAACAATAGTGCTTACTGAAATAACCGAAGAGCTCGTCGTCGCTGTAGCTGGTATTCTAGAAATGACCGCCGTGGCAATATTATTTTCACGAGTGATGGTCAGATTTCCAGAGACGGAACCAGCAAATGGGCCGGCCCAACTCACAGAAGTAGAAAATTCATTGAAATAATTAATAGTTCCACCACCGTTTACACCTGCTAAAGTAATACCACCCTTAATAAGGGTAGGTATAGTATTCGACCCTATTTCAATAGGAAGAGTAGTGATTTCTCCGATTACTAGAGGAAAGCCACCGGCAGTAATGGTATCAATTTTATTAGTGCGAACACCTGTAGTCACAGCTCCCGTGTTCTGTCCTATAATGGTAATACCGTCATAAAGGACATGCACATTTAAAGTAGTTCCCGCGCCAACATTATTTACAACATCTGTAATAATACCGGCAGGGAAGGCTACATTAGAGATTGCGCCCCCTATAGTAATCGTAGAGGTTTGATTGTTGCCTATGAACATTTGGTCAGCAGCCAATATTCCCTCAATAATATTTACGCGTATCGCATCAACAAAAGTTTTTACACCATCGAAGACTTGTGGCTGTGTAGATACAATCCCTGGACGCCCCAAATCAGCAAATTCTAACGAAACGTTTGTGCCAGAAATAACAATACCGTTATTATCTACTGGGGCAATTGGAGCAGTAACAGTCAGTGAGCCGGCAGTAAATAAATCAGCACCTAATGTAACTGGGTTTAATCCCGTAATATTAACAAAAGAAGTTGCGCCGACGCTGTCTTTAATAAAAAGCCAATCGCCAACAAATACTTTATCGCTTACCGGCACGTTCTCGAAATTTGGTGGAAAATATCCAGGAGCCGCTATTTGCGCTAATGTATCAGTAGTGCTTTTGTAAGTATGAGGAATCGCCGTAAAACCTTGCCCTTGAGCATTTGCACTGGTGATGCCTCGGTTAAATTGAAAACCTAATATATTAAATGCCATGATAAAATCCTCTATTAATTAAGTGAGTATGCAAAAGATCCAGAATCAAAACCATTAGTGACTGCCGCTGTAAACGCGGTCGTAAAATCCGCGTTGTTATATATATCAATACTTCCAGCCGCAGTAATATTAATAGCGCCTCCAGAACTAATACCATTATTGGTAACTATGTAAAATCCAGATGTATCATTCGTGGGTCTAAATCGTGCTGGCAATAAAGTATCAGTACTAAAAGTAGGGCCCGGAGCGCCTTGTCCTGGAACAGAAACAACAGTTTTATTGGTTACCGTTACTGCATCGCCTACCCGAACAAAACGAAAAGTTGTGCTTCCACTAGTTTCTGTATTGAGAGAAAATGTAGACACATGGTCATATTCTTCATAATCATTTAAAAGTGCAGGAGTTCCTCCAGGAGTAGCAAATGATACTGGTTTTGGGAAAGATACATCTGTTGTATCTGTGCCACCTATTTTTAAAGTTCCTGGGGTAAAAACATCTACCTCATCAACATTAATATTATTGCCAGCCGTAATATTTACTTGTTTATGCAAAGTTATAGACGTTGCATTATTTAGTCCTATATCAAGATTGGTTGCTGTCCTTGTATCTAAATTATCACTCAAAAGATTAGCAAAAATTGTCACAGTTTGCAGAGTATCATTTAAAATAACACCCGCATTGTTTCCGGCTATTAAGTAAAGCTCTGGATCAAGAGTAGCAAATCCTGTGCGTTTATAAATTAAACCAAATACCATTCCTGGAAGTCCGGTATCACCGATTGAAAATCCAGGCACAGCGTTTGGATCGCTTGTAACTAACTGAACCCCAAAACTGCCTATCGTCTTTTGAATAGTTAATCCATTGACAGGATCTATAATATTAATATTGGCATGGAAGGTTTTTTCGCCTCCAAAATCTTGAGGGGCAGTACTCATAATTCCGTTGTGTGTTTGATCTGCAATTTCCATCTGTAAAATACCGGCTGTAATTTTAGCCGCATTATTATCAACCGGAGCAATAGGAGCGCCTACACTTAATCCAGCAGCGCCCGAAAATAAATCTATATCCACAACAAAAGGATCTAATGAAAGTATTCTTGCCATAATGGCGGTATCAGAACCAGTGACAAACATATAATCGAGAAGCAAAATATCTTCTTGATTAGCTCCTTGATCTAAAAAAGGAGGAAAATAAAGTTTTATATTAGCGACTGTGGTTTGTTCATCAATGTATGTATGAATAACCGACGTATCTTTCCCTTGCGCAGAAGCGGTAGTTCGACCTCTATTTATTTGTAAATTCTTAACACTAAACATTTTATTCTCCGCTTGTCCACGTTAAAAGGGTTGCCGTGGTATTACCTTCTGAGCTAACACTTAATACACGTTTAATTAATCCTCTAATCTCTTGCCCAGGAATCACAGCAGCAATAAAAGAAATAATAGGAATGTTATTAAGGGTATAAGCCATTTCTAAAGCCAAACTTCCCGCACCACCTACTAATATAGAATTTGCCGTTATTTGAGGAACAATGACGCCATTTTGATTAATAGTAAAATATTGATCGAGTATAACTGGCAAAGCGATCCCGAAATGTCTGCCTAACTCACTCATTCTTGAAGCTTCATTTGCTAACTTAACTCTAATATCAATTGTTGCCATGATTTACCTTTTAAATAAATTTTAAAATCATTATATCATCTTTATTATAATTTAACATATATCCATAAATAGAATGTCGGTTGCATAGTATTATGCGCCGCACCCCCTCCGGTGGCAGACGTTACTAATCCCTGAGATGCGAATCCAGGTACACCGTCTGCGCCCCCTCCAGTAAAAAATTCTATCGAACTTGAAGCAGACGTTACTACGGTATGTGTGTGCGCTGGAATTTCAGGAATAGTTAAAGTATGAGCACGCTCACCTTCAGAAAATGAGAACGGCGCATTAATTGATAAATTGACGCCAGCTCCGGCAAGAACATACCCTAAAATACGCCTAGGAATTGTCATGGGCTTATTAGCATTAAAGTCAGCCAATGCAGATACACCACGCCCCCCAAAAACTATCAGTTCAGTTTGAGCGAAAGACTCCCACCATGCGATATATAAATTTTTAACTACATGACCAGTATGGACAGCACCACTTCCCGTATTCCCAATAAATGAAACATTCACATCAATCAATGGGAGCCATCCGGGTATATTAATAGGGGAGCCACCAGGAGCGTTGCTCATCCATTTCAATTCGCCTGTCCTAAAAAAAATATTGCCGTTATTAATTAAATCGATTAATACTTTATATTGATCTTGAGCATACGTTTGCTGGATATAAGGAGTTGATCCAAAAACGCCACGCTGTACTTGAAAGTTAGCTAATTCAAATGTTCCAATCGTATTAAGAGGAAATTGCCATTCAAGAAATATATGATCATCTAAATCAGTTCCTTTGTTTTTTCCTATTACTGAAGGAACATTCAATGTAAAAGATTGCCTCGCAAACGCACCATTAGAAAATGTAAATATTTGAGGCGTCGTAACCACCGGCGACGGCGCACCCCCATTTCCAAAAAATTGACCAAATATAAAAACACCTTGAGCACCTACAAGATTCGAACGCGTCTCAAATGAGACTGTAATTGTTTCACCAGAAAATCGTTCAACATTAGGAATAACATTTATAATACCGGCGTCGGTAACAGGAGTCCCTATATTAGAAAATTGATACCTAAAATATCGAGTGGCATTTGCACTTGGTTCATTTGGAAATCCAGCTCCTATCGCGGTTACTGCAACAAATTGAATGCTGTCTGTTGAACCTGCGCCTCCCTGTTTCTGAAATATCCATCCAGCATCTGCGAGGGGAGTATAATTTCCAGACGTATCTTTATAAAATCCACTTCCTGGAGCGATGCGAGTTTGTCCAATAGGAGCGGGTGATATTAAGGAATCCGCCTCATTGACTGCGTCAATAAAAAGAAATTGTCCATTAACTAAATGGTTTTCTATATCTACATTTGCTGTAATAGGAGTAATGCCACCTGATGAAATTGGGAAATTATCGATGGTAAAAATAATATTCCCAGCGGCATCTTTAACTACTACATAATATAAATCGACACCATTATTTTCCCAATACATAGGCACAGGAGAACCACCAGTCGCATCTAAAATAATTGGATCGATATAAGGAAACATTCCTAGTGCATCGGAAAAAACAAACTTCGGTGTTGAATGGTCGATGCTACTAAATGTAGTAATTGAACCACCAGCAGCAAGACGACCAAATGCATCAAAGAAGTACCATTTGGGATTAGGAGCTAAATTAAATGTTGATGCCATGTTTCACCTATTATAAAATTTGTCGTCCAGTTTCAATGCTACCCAAAATACTAGTTGCCCAAGCACTTCTTCTTAGAAGTTTTCCAAGTCCTTGTGTTTTCGATTGCTCATTTTTAATATTTTCAGACATATCACCTAATTTAGATAATGCTTGTTGAATAGATGATTTTTGAATTGGATTTAGTAAGTTAGAATCTATTCCTTTCATATTATTAATTAATTGATCAGGATTAATATTCCCAGATATATCTTGTACATTATTAGTTATAGAGTTATATAATTTTGCATCTTTTAAATCTTGACCTAACCCTTGTAATTGCTGCCTTATTTGTGGAGTAATAAATTGAGCTATATTTTTTGTGGTAAGACCCTGCGCGCTTTTAGCAAAATTATTTGTATTTATATTTCCGCTAATATCCATTAATGGATTGCTTTGACTGCCAGCTAATTTTGCTAATGGGATATATTGTTTTTGTTCTGGTGTTAAATGACTGAGGATTGTATTAACTGTTCCTGGAACTTGATTAGGAGAGACAGGTAACTCAGGCTTAGAAAGAATATTGCTTATATTAGCCGGCTGAACTCCTTGGCGAACTAATTTATTGATAGCTGAATTTTCATAATAAGGAATAACATTATTTTTCCAGAATGCCTGATCATCTTTATATTGCGGTGCATATGTAGAAATATTATTGATAATTTTATTCCTTAAATCACTCAATACATTAATTGATTCATTATCTCTCTGAGAATAAGGAACCGTCTTTTTGTCAGCTATCATTGCTCCCATTTGAGATTGAACTTCATGTAAATTTCGTAAATTTGGAGTTTGATTAGCTGTTATTATTTTATTTGCAAGTAATGGATCCATATTCATAGCTTTTTCAAGCTGAGCACTTTCTGCAGGATTAATATGAGCATCTTCTGGTGAAATAATAGGATTAGTATCACTCAATGTTTTGTCAAATCTAGCAGACCCAAGGGCATAATTTTGTTGATGCGCATTAAAAACATGTTGCGATAAAATTTGATTTTCATTGCCTATAAGATTTTTATAATCCGGAGTGCCGTACATTTGTTGCAATGCTTCATGCGTATTTTGTTCCAACTCATCTTGAGGCGTAATTTTAGAGGATCCAAATAAATCTGTAAGTGAATTTTTAGCCTCATTTCCAAATTTCATCATAGCTTCTTCTACATTTTGCCCCATCAATGTTTTAGCAAATGAAGTATTTTGGAGTTTGCTTAAAATTGCTTTTCCGCCGGCTGCGCCTAATGCTCCCAATTCTGGAATTGCTTCTAATCCACTAGCACCTAATGCAGTATTCCCAGCAAGACTTAATAAATTGCTTCCTTGTTGGGAAGGAGTAGGAACTTCTTGCGCTAATGAAGTGGCTACTTGTGAAATAGGAGAAGGAAGAACCGCCGACATTAATCCTGCACCTTGTTGGGCTAATGCATTAGGAACTGATTTAGCTATGTTCGCGAGTCCAGGTAAAATCATATGAGGATTTTGCGCTACAGCAGATCCCAATGTTCCAACACCTGGCGCAATTATATCTAGTGCTTTACCCAATAATCCTTCTTGTGGTACATTATTTTCCTTTTCATTAATGGGCACAAAGTTTTTAGAAACATATACATTGGACTTAGAAGGTGATTCAGAATCATCTATAGGCACAAAGTTTTTAGATGTGTACATTATTGTAAACTCCATCCGCCTTTAAGAGCATCTCGCAATTCTCCTACGGGCAATCGTCCTAACTGCCCCTCCGGATTTCTTACTTCAACTGTTTGTGAATTTGACTGAGAAGATGCACCACCTAGATTTGCTTGTTTTTCTCGAACCCCTGGGAAAATTGGTTGCGCTGCCGTACTTGCTGCGTGCGCAATTTGAGTCATTTGGTCTTTAAGACGATAATATTGATCCATTGCGCGCGCAGGATTACCAGACATAGAATCAAATGCTTGTAATATATTTCCTCTAATTTCATTGCGCGTACTTTCTTGAACGCCCAGTCCTTCTACCTGACGCATTAAGTTTGCAACCATGGATGTATATTGATTATGAAATTGCAAATAGTCTTCATAGTCTTTAGGATTTTGTTTCGACCACGCTTGTAAGCCCCCTGATACTTTTCCTGCAATTCCAGCATATTTTGCAGCATTTGCTGCCATAGCATCATTACTTGGATCATTCAAAATCTTTTCAATTTCTACAGCACTTTCTAATCTTTTTGTCGTAGGACTTGTTACAGAACTTTTATTGGCTGCAATCTGAGAAGCGACAGCAAAAGGCAATTGAGCCGCATTAGGATCCGCATTATTATTAGCCATCTGAGGAATTACCGGAGGCGCGGGTTGACCTTGAGCAGGAATTCCAGTTATAGGGGCATTTTGTACAGGTTGTTGTTGAGCGGGAGGTTGCGGCTGAGCATTATTTAAGACCAACCCTAAAGCTCCTGAAATTTGATCAGGATGCGAAGCAATATAAGCTGCCCGAGCAGCGGGCGGAAGAGCATTAAGTATTTGCTTAAGATTATAAGCACTCCCCATTCCAAAACGATTTTGTTGTTGCGCTAATTTTTGAGGAGCTAAGTTAATATTCTGTTTTATCTGTTCAATCTGAGCTGCCTTTAGTGCTAGCGCTTGTTTAAATGCTTGAGGTTGTTCTTGAAATTTCTGGCTATTCATCGAATTCAATATTTGTTTTTGCTGAACATCTAGAGCGCTTAATTGGGGGGCATATTGAGCAGTATTTTGCATTACAGAAGTTTTAGCCGCTCCTTGTTGCAATGCTTGGTTCATTAATTGAGGGGCAGCATTTAATTGTATTTGAGATAAAGCGTTTTTCATTTGATTTTGACGCAAAGTATCTAATGTATTCGCTGTTTGTGCATATGCCCCGAAAACTGTTTGTGGTTGTTGGGTAAATAAATTTGCCCACATTCTAGAACCGTACATAAGTTACCCCTTAAAAAAAGCTAGCTGCTAACCCTATTCCTTGCCCGAGCATATTTGTCCATCCTTTCGATTCTCCTTCTTCTTGACCGGCACGCGCATTAGCCATATTTTCATAATAACGTTGCTCTAAAGCTGCTTGTTGTTCTGCTAAATTTGATCCTTGCATTCCTGCTTGGAATCCTTCTTTTTGCATTCCTCCTAGACCACCTAAATATTGATCTCTTATGCCAAACATATTTTGCATATACTTATCAAAGTCTTGACTCCTGACTGACTGAGCTAATCCCGCTGCAGCCGTTTGGGCTGCTCCGGAACCTAACATACCGCTCGCAGTAGCTGCATTATTTGCATTCTTTTGTCCCACTTGAATTTGTGCTTGAGCTTCGGGAGACATCTTGTAACTATTAGCAAATTGATTGTATAAATCCATTGGATTCTTAGATTGACCGAGCGTATCCATATATTGTTGATATAATCCCGGTTCACGCTGCATAAAAGGACTTAAATATCCCATCCCTTGATTATATAATCCTTGGCTACCTTGGAGACCTTGATTTAGTTCGTTGTACATGGCTGCGCCAGCGGACGCTTGACCACCACCAAAAAGCATATCTTGCCAATCCATAAATCACCTATGCTGGAATCGGAGTGAAAGTTACCCATGCTCCGCTTTCTCTAAAATTAAATCGATTCGTTGTTAAGTTATAAATAATCGCTCCATCAATTGCATTTTCTAATTGATCCCTTCTTGCCTGTGTCATAGAAATTATTGCCGTCAATGGCGTTTCTTGTTTGGTATCATTAAATCTGTCATGCACAACTACATTTGCTATTGTTTCAGAAATCGCATCCATGTGATTTTTCCATTCATCTGTCATCGTATTGTTGAATTGTGGATCAGATGATTTATTTATTAATGGCGCATAAATAGGTGCGACCGGTAAAAAAGGTGAATTTATCATTGTGGTTCCACCTCAATATCTACTGCAGCTCCTAAAATATAAATAGGAACCGCATTATAAATTTCAAACTTAAAAATAGCGTCCCTATACGTACCTAATGAACGCCAAATAATTCTAATCAATCTATTTCCCGCTTCACCAAATGATGCTGTCCCAAAACTTTTATAGGTGATCCCACCATCATCTGAAACACTCAAGTACGCCATCGGGTCTACATCTGCACTTATAGAAAGTTGAGCTTGACTGGGAAAGTGCGGCAATGAACTTAATGGTTTAGTATTAATTCTTCCAACGCCTTTCAACATATCTATTTGCAGCCTGCTGTATTTTACTCTGTCATATGTAGGTACACTTGCTGTTCTACATATGCGTGTCCTTTTTATTTTTTCTCCATCATTGTCAAGAAAGTTATAACTCAACTCATATAATTTACTATCTTTGTATGAAGTTAAAAAATGCTGTATCCCAAAAAATGAATGCGTATTTGCAATATCCCGTAATTCATGTGCATCTTCTAATTCATGCCAACTTCCAGTATCAGCATTAAAAACAAATGTATGATTATCGGTTGTAAAATTAATTTGATAAAAAATCTGTCCATTAATTTTATACGCAAATCCAGTTGCATCATCTGGCTTTGTAAATTTTTGTATTCGCTCATCCATTTGACGAGTACTAATTGCCCGCGGTGTAATTCCTGTTACCATCATTATTGAACCAACACCGTCCTGGTCGCCTGACAAATAAAATAATCTATCAAAAGCTTGAGATATAGAACTTATTGCTTTCACTCCATGTTCTAATAATAAGTTATTATCTCTTCTGAAACGAAAATCAGCCGCTCCAGCATCCAACCATAATTCACTTTTTGTTTGTCCAAAAAAGAATATTCTTCTTTTTAATACTGACACTCCATTTAAAATAGTTGGTCTCGAATTAATTAATGCAAAATCTAAAATGGGCCATGACGCACCATTATTTAAAGCACTTACATAAAATCTATTTTGAAATCCTACACTACCACTTATTAATAAAAACGAACCGTCCATAAATGTTACATCTAAGGGCCCAAATCCTGCTGGTAAATTAGGGGTATCATCTATTCCAGTTGATGTCGTAATATTCCATAAAAATGCTTTTGTACCATCTACAAAAATAACTTCATTTTCATTAGCAGAAATTCCGACGTGTCCCGTAATTGTAGTAAAAAAGTTTATAGCTATTACATTTGGAACTAATGTAGTATCCATTCTATAAATTGTGTCGCCTACCACAAAATAAACAAATCCTTTAAACTCAAATGAAGCTCTACCAAAATTACCTTCACTAAATGTTCCAATACTTTTTTTTCCTGGTGTTGGATGCAAATAAAACGGTTTTTTTCCTGTAGTAGATGCTACTTCATACATATTTATAGTACGTTCCGCATCTATTTTTGTAACTACATCTTCATGCAAACTGCCAACAATAGGAAAATCATGTCTTGTTGTTGCCATCAAATAATACCGAATTTATCGTAGTATCCATGTCTAAATGGAGACATCAGAATATTATCTGGATCTATTAATAGATTAACTTCTTGACTTCCTTTTAATCTTTGTAACATTGTTTGGTATTCTTCTTCTTGCACAGAAAAAGCAAAAGAACTGGTCTTCCAGCTTGCCGAAGGATAATAAGCCGACAATTCGCGTGCCAACCCATACCTTAAAAACTTATAATAATAAGGTGGAACTTCAGTAATAACTTGGAATGGAGATAATCTATCCAACATGAATTTAGCCCGTATTTTACAAGTAAACGCTAATTGAGGAGCTGGATAAAAAGTTATATTGCTTTGAAGTTCTAATCTATCTAAATAAATTTTATCTGGGACACCCGTTAAAGTTGGATATCTAATGCTATTTAAAACAACTGCTCTATCTACTACACGTACAGGATAATCAATAGTTTGTTGTGTAAGAGTTACAAAATCTAATTCAACAATTCTATTAAGATTAAAATCTGCTGGAACAATATTTGAGATTACATACGTTGCTTGCGAAGGCGTTAAAGTTACTATTACTTCTTTAATGCAAGGAATAAAAATACCTTCACCAGAAAATGAATCCAACATATCATTAAGTAAAAATAAACCGCGATCCATCATACTTGCAGTGGGGACAGTGTCCGGTGTCACTTCCCCAATCAAGTAAAAAGCATTGTTAATAATGTCGTTAACACTTCTTGAATCTTGAGCCATTATTAAATTACTCTTTTTGGTCGACCACGCTTTCTAATTACTTCGCTACATTTCTGCCCTGACCGAACGGTTTGCAGTAAATGTTCTTTTCCGCCATCGTTGCATAAGTCGGGCTGATGTTGTTCGTGTCTGGATTCTTGCCGCTCACTACTCGACTTACTTCCGCAGCCGATTTCTTCATGCTGTCTTTCGGAGGAATTGTCGTTCTGGTTGGATTCCCAGGCATCCCGTGTTGTAGTCCGTTGCTGTTCTTCGATTTCATAGTTTAATACCTCTTCATTAGGGTTATATTTAGTTTGGTCGCGCCAACCATTCTTTAATAATTCAATGGCTTTTGAGTGCCCACATGTTTTATAAAGCCCATGTTTAAACATGGTATAAATTTTATAGTCACAACGTACTGGGTTGTGACTATTAAAATTTTGATGGTCAGGCAATAGACTTATCATTATTGCGCATTTGAATGTAATCGGACGGCATAATCAGGATGCCATTTAAACCCGAAAAGCATATCAATACGTAATACATTCACGTCATTCTGAATCATCCCTTGACGCTCAACACGTAAAGAAATATTCAAATCTTTATCAGTAACCACAGACGTATCAACATTATTTAATACTTCCATTGGAGGAATGACGATGTCTAATCCTCTAGGAGCATAAGCTAAGTTGACACGATAGCGAGCAGTCCCTTCTAAAGTAACTGGCATACCGGCAGTAACAGGAATGCTTACATTTCGATACGGGCTGCCTGGATCTGAAATAATTGGAGGATAAACGGTAACGTTTCCTAAACCACCGGCGGTAGAATTAACGTCTGCTTGAACAACAAAATCCATCAATTGCCCAGTATCAATTAAATCAATTGGATTGACCGAATTAACGCTATCAAAATGAATAATGTCACCAGCCCTATAAACGCCTACAACACTTGCACCTAAGCCGCTTAAGCTAATGGTACTTGCACCACTTACTACAGGAGCCGCTACAACAGCACCTGCTGCGCCAACACCTGGAGTTTGAAAAGGAATAGATTGGTTTTGGAAAATATCAAATACAGAATAATGTCCCAAGGAAGACGCAAAAGAAATGTCTTCATTTAAGGTATCATTGAATGCATTTTGATTAGCGGCTTTTAATGCGCTCCCTTGGCGAGGAGATAAAGCCATATAGCCATCATTATTAATTTGAATGGCTTGTTCAAGCATTTTTGCATATACCAAATCCACAACACCAAAGCTATTAACAGGAGTAGTTGTGCTACCGGAGGTATAATTTAGTTGTGTCAATGCAGCTTGAGCAATTAAAGTTTCTGCACGTTTGCTTATCGCTTGGATAGCTGGACGAATAGTGCGTTCGTTAAATGGGCCTTGTCCAGTATCAACGAATAAAGTTAATTCACGCGAACTGTATTCGACCATTACATTTAATTGATGCGCAATAGTAAGTGATTCTGTTCTATCAATTTGATCTTGAAGAACCCCAACCCTACCATCATTCACAATAAAGTTATTTTGTCTACGGATAGATAATGTGTCACCTATACGATATTCTGACATTTGAAAATCAGACTCATAAGTACGTGCACCGGTTAAAAGTAAAGAATTGTTGGTTGCAAATTCTGCAAGCATCGTGTTGCCCACTAACTGGGTAACCGCAATTTGATTAGCCATGATTCACCTTTGTTTAAACGTTAATATTTGAATCAAAGGTGAATAGAAGAATTACCGCCTAGACTTTCCAGCCAATTGCGCTCTTCTTTCTGCCTTTAATTCAGCAATGGTTTTATGAGCGAAATGCTTTACCGGATTGGCAGCGCCTGTTCCTACTGGTTTAATAGGGGCAGGAGCATTTGTGATATTGTTTTTCTTAACCATATCTGCCATATGCCGAGCCATTTCTCGCTTCAATTCATAAGCAGGTAGTCGTTGTAGTCTTTCAACTTCGCGTGGATTAGAAGCAATGTAATAACCTAGTTCGCCTGGGTCTGGAAAAGTAGCCAGTTCCCATGCGATTGCTGGATTTATTCCAGATGATTTCATTGTCTTTTCAAAATCAGGATACTTTTCGTGAGCATCCTCAAATGAATCTTGAAAATGAGCAGACAGTTTAGCTTGAACCTCTTTTTGGTTCCTTTCTTGCTGCGCATTTTCTTGCGCAGTTAAGTGTTGTGATATTTTCTGTCTATCTCGTAATAATTGTTGCCCCTCTGCCGTCGATGTATCTATGTGTTCGCCGGTAAGTGGATCTAAATAAAAAGCATTCCCTGGATTATAAGAGGCTGGTTGTTGCTGAGGCGCACTTTGACGTGACCTCTCAGCTTCCAATTCCGCTCTTAATCTTCCAAGTTCGCGCTCATATTTTTTTTGCTCTTTTCCTAATCTGCGTTTAGCAAATTCAGGCAATTCGCCTTCATTAGCTTCTCCATTCACTTCAGTAGGCGCTGACTCAGTATGAGTTTCACTAACTGATGGTTCAGGAATGGTTACGCTTTCAGAGGGCGTTTCAGCAAAAGAATTATTACTAACTATCTCTCTCTGGTTGCTATTTTCCACATTCGATGTTTCAGACATTTTCTACCTCAAGTTTACGGTTTACTTTTAACCCTATGCGTACGGCAGCATATTAGCCCTATACATTTATAAAGTTGCATATTCACTTATTACCAATAATATTATTATATAAAATAAAAATATACAAGTAGATATTTATGTTTAAAGATAATTTTTTTTTAAATTATTGACAAAATAGATAATTATTGCTGGGGGTTAACAGAATTAACCATCGTATTAGGTGTAGTTTCATCTTCATTTGAAGGGATAGACTGAAGTGGCGCTTGCTGCAGACTATGAATTTCAGTTAAATGTGCGAAATGCTTTTCGGCAATATCAGAATGAGACGCAGCAATTTTAGCTGCACTTTGAGCCATTGAAGCTTTGTAATCGAATGCAGCCTTCTGTAGCTCACTATCAGCTCTTATTTTTGAGGATTCGCTATCAATTAATGCTTGCTGCATTTTTACTTGGTTAAGTTCATGCTGTGCAGCAGTTTCAGCTTGTGCTGCTTGAACTTTTTGGGCAGCTAATTGTAATTTAGCTTGTTCCAGTTGTTGCTGCATTTGCTGCATCTGCATTTCTTGTTGTTGCTGAGGGTTAGGTGGTTGTTTAGGCATCGGTTTACCCTCTGCCTGAGCAAGTACTTGAGGAGGAACCATAGTTTTTAATCGATTTACTAATTCTATGTTATCTTCAATATCAATATTTTTAGCTATAATATCCGCTACCACTGGGAACACTTGAGGATTAGCCGCAACAAGTTGCATAATAACTTGTAATGCTTCTTCTTTTTGGACAGCATAATTAGCGCCGCCATTAACCGTAATATCAAAGTCGCCCTTAGTTAAATCATTAATAATTCCACCAGCAACTTTTTGGTTAACTACAACATTCTTCGATTTACCATCCATACCATGGGCAGCTACTTGTCTTTGTGTATCATAAATTCTAGGAAGCATTGATAATATAGTACGTCCAATTTGTTCTTGCGCCCGTTTTAAATTATCAAAAAACACGAGGTTAGACGAATTTCCATCCCGCTGCATTTCTCTAATAGCTTTCCCTGATAAATTACCAAATGCTCTTGGTTCATTCTCTTGCGCATACCCCATAATGCTACGCAAATCTCTATCGGCTTGCTGAAGATTTTGAACTAATGTTTGTGGTAACTCTGGGGGTGGAAGTCTAACTGGCGCTTGTTTGGTAACAGAATCAGGGTTATAGGGCAATGCACCCGCTTGGTTAGCTGGATTCTTCCAAAACTTTTCGTAGCCAGCAATATTATCTGCTGTAACCAAGAATTGCTCCCGACGATTGTTCTTAGCTGCTTGAGCTAAATCACTGGCTAAGAAGTTCAAAAAGCGTTGCGGGTCTTTTACATAACGCGTCAATGAAATAATTATTTGCTCGCCATCAATATTTACTTCATCACCTAACACCATAGCAAAAGGAAATTCTTTACTCGGCCATTCATATTGTTCCAATATATGACCAAAGATTGCTTTGTAACAAATAATCTTATAATCACGCGATTTCCTGGTTGCGACAATCTGAGGAAAGGTGGGAACGCCCGCTGCCATCGGTTGGGGTGTTGATTGCGGCGAAACGGGTGCAGTTGTTCCCATAATTTGAGGCGTTGGCGTCGGTTCCATTCCTTGCGACATAGGTTTAATCATACTTTCATTAGGCGACATTTGCTCTTGACCGCCTTCAAACCCAGTATTTGCTTGTTCTGGAATAGTTTGGTCTGGCATTGCCGCATCTAATTGACCAGCATCAAATTCTTTTTTACGCCGATTATATTCTTTCTTGCTAATACATTCGCCATTATCTAATTGGTATAATGTAAAGTTGTACCATTGCTTTTCATAATATTCACAAATAGTAATACTTTTCTTATCGCCCCAATTGAAATAGCGCGTATTGTAATTTACTGGGAATGAAACAGGATAAGGAATTTGAGGATACTTTTCGATAAAATCGTCTCTGTCCATTTGGTCATAAATACCCATGAAATTACCATCAGTTTTTGTGGCAGATTTTGAGAGAGGGTCATAAAATATTCTTTCAGCAAACTTAACAGGTTCAATAATAATATCTTGTTCCATGGTGCGCGGATTAGAATAATCTGTACGTAATCTAACGGCTCCCATTCCACCACTAACAGCGCTAGCAAATGCTCCTTGATAAGCGATATCGGCTCTTGATTTTGCTTCAATACCACGAATGATATCTGCGCGTAATGTGACTTCTTTTTGAGAAATTTTCCCATCAATACTGCGCACTTCGATATTGCTCGTATTGAATCTTTGTTCCCCAATTAATTTTCGATAATAATCGTAAATTTTGTTATATGTAAATACAGGTTTATTTAAATCTTTAAATGCTTGGCGTTCATCTTGCGACCATTGGTCATAGAACAAAAAATAGCGGTCATTACGGAAGCGATTAATATTATTTTCATTGAAACGATAATAACGATTGATAGCGACATAAATTCTATCCAGCAATCGTCTGTCAGTTGGATCGTAAGATTTCATCCCAGAACTCATTGGTTTGGGGCGATTTTCCATACGAATACGCTGACTATCGTCAAGGGTTTTTATTTGAGCCATTTACTTAGAATCTAATATTAGGATTAAATATATTACCTATATTAGCATTCTTTCTGGTTCCAGGGAAGGCAAACGTTAAAGCTAAAGCATCTCCTGCATCAGGACTACGCACACCACGCTTACCCATATCTTCTTTACTTTCTAATTGAATTCTTCCTGAAGAATCATATTTAAAATAAGGGGCGCATAAGTCAGAATGTAATGCATCAATGTCAGGAATTTGGACGGGTGCTTCTTTTATCCATTCCCCCATTAATCCCCACATTTCAGCGCGTAAATTATGATATCTATCAGAATTATATGCATTCACCGAACAGTTAATGGGCTTTACAATATTTTCATATCCTAATTCACGTAACCTATCTCCAATTCCTGCCCCGTAACCAATAGTATCTACACAAACAAAGTCAGGATTTTCTTCTTTAATCATGCGCACAATCATTCCTACCACTTCCATAGTATCTTTATTTTTATGTAATTCCAGATTATAAGCTACTCTTCCTTGACGTCTAATAATTGCAGTTCTATCTTTTCCTCGTCCAGCTGGGTCGACGCCAATAAATTTAACGCCATTCGGATATGCTTCGCCTTTCATTGCGGCTGCTACCTCAATATTCCCTATTAAAGATTTATCGCCTGTTACTATAAATGCTTCTTCTGCATTAGAAGGATATTCTTGCTTAAACGCTAATTCATCGCCGCGTTTTTCTTTTATTTTATAACGCCGCCATGCTATTTGTTCTTTAGTTAATCCATATATTCTTTGATAATCTGCTTCCTCAGAAGTTAACGGGTAAGGTTCTTCGATAGGCAATTGATAACCGGTGTCCCAATACCAAGGAATAAATGCAGGGATAAATCCATTCTCCCCAGCAAGGGCATCTTTCCACATGTAATAAAAATAGTTTCCTTTCCCATTGGCGGTACTTTCTAGGATAATTTCTGTGTTATCAGTTAATGGAACTGCTTCAAGAATTCCTTTTGAATGCTCATCTGCATTTGACCAAAAACCAACTTCCGAACCATGAAACAATTGAATTGTAGTTCCGCGCCCAACCCCTTTAGCTTCAGAGGTTCCAACTTTATAACCAGATTCTGGAGATTGAAAGTTAAACTCTTTAACATTGTTTTGACCATCTATAGGCTTAACAACAATAGGGCAATAGTCATGAAATCTTTTCACAATACCAAAAAGGTCATCAGTTGATGCTTGGCGATGAGCCATAATAAAAGCGCGATATCCGTTTTTATGAGAAACAATTTGATAATAACGGGCAGTTACATAAGTTGAAACCCCTTCTTGACGCGCCTTTAAAACTACAGCGCGCACACGACCAGTTTTTTTCTTTTGCTCTTCTAATTTTTGATGGAGATATAATTGAGATTTATTGAGGGCGAACGGTAATATCTCGCCTTGTTTGGTTCGTATTTTTAAGCATTTATAGGCATAATGCGGTAAGTCATTCTTGAGTTTTAATCTTATTTCGAGTTCTCTGGGTGTCACGCCTTATCAACCAATATCCCAAAAGTCATTAGTAATTCCTAGTCTCCGATTTGCGAACGCCACATCATCCCCATTAACCATCAGTCGTATTTCTTTTTCTCCCAACATAATTCTTAATGTGGTGGTATTTGTCTGTAAATCTCCCATAATCTCAGCATCTAAAATAAAATCCTTTATCTCAGGAATTATCATAGAAATAATGTTATCAAAATTACTTATAACTCCGTTAGGCTTATAATTAAGATAATTAACAAATCCTTGGCTCTCTTTTATTTTCGATAGTTGACTTCTCCATTTTCTGCAATCAATGACATATTTTTTTATATCGCTCATTCTTTTTCTACCGCTACTTTAGATAATTTAAACTTAACTATTTTTTCACCAAATGGAAAATTAACTGAGTAATAATTATCTTCATCATTTGGCTCAACATACTCTGCATCTAAAATAGCCTCTCTCATATGTTGCAAGATATTAACCGAGTTGGCTAACATATCCATATTGGTAGGATAACCGCTTACATTATCTTTTTGAAGATATTTCATTAGTTTTTCATTGTCTTTAACATGATTATGCACAGGTTTTTCCTCGTTATCTATTATTTCAGATGTAAAGTCGCCATTATTAGTAGCGGCAACCACTTTAGATTGTTGAGCTCGTAATATTCTTTTTTCCCAGCGTTGATTAATCATAAAAAATCCCCTTGAGATATTAGTGTCCTAATATTCTTTATTGCCATTGGATGACGCAGTCTAATTTCTTTAGAAAACATTCTGGCTAAATCAATAAGCTCATGCAAATCTTTGTCTTCATCTCGTTTCCAGCGCTCGTCTATCTCTGGTTGAAAATTCCTGGATAGATTATCTGGTAACACTCCTTCCGACATAATAACATCATGCGACATCATAATTATTACTCTCTTTTTTGAATCACACTTTTAGCCCGTTCTTTCATGTAATTTTCCATGCGACGTTCATCAGATATTTGTTGCTCTGGTCGCTTTTGACCAGGAGCTATTTTAATAACTTTACCATTAACATATACGGTTTCAGTTAATCTTGCTTCAAATGGTTGGCTCATTTTATTTTCTCCGATATTATGATTGGGTTGGAATTTCTTTTGTCGAGTCGTTCTTTACGTGCTCCCAGTTGGGCTATCATTGCTCTCAGTACTCGCGTCTCAATGTGCTTTCTTACTTGATTAAAATCTCCTTTTAAATAAAATTCTCTTACAGAGACTTTTACGGTAATTTCTTCTCCTTCTGGATTCGCTCTGCATTTATTAAATTTATAAGAAATACATAAACAAAAGTCATTATCATACGGGGAATCACATACGCGATACATTTGGAGCAGATCTTCTCTTGTAAATTCCCCTTCATATGCTTTGCATTCTCCTCGGAGCCCAAAATATATATCAAGTTTTCCGTTAATATATTTTAATATTTTTCTTTTAATATCGCTCATATTATTTGCCCTTCTTTTTAGTTTTAACTATCTCAAATGGATCTGGATTAAACCCAAAAATAAAATTCCCCTGCTTCTCAAACACAGATGTAATCCAAAAATATCTTTCTTTTTCTTTTTTACAGAACTTGCAAACATATAAGTCTATATCTCCATATTTATTATACGCATCTTGCATCATCTCCATTACTTCAAGGAGTTTCATTTTTTATTCTTCTTTCCTTTTAATATTCCAGTACCAGCATCTGCTTGGTTAAACTCTTTGCCTACTTTCGCAGGTATACCAACTTTTTTTGCGAACTTAGGATTATGCGCTACGGCAGCCATAAGTTTAGCTTGTTTTTTACTCTTGCTTGGCATTAATGTATTCCTCAATTAACTTATTTACACCATTATAGTGTAAATGGTATTCTTCTTTTCCGCATCGTTGGCAATTCCAGGAATATTTAGTAATTCCTATTCTATCAAGTTCTGTAATTTTACTATCGCCTGTATATGAATGCTGCGTAAGAAAACATTTTAATTTATTGAGCATTTATTTTACCCCTATAGCTTTTTGACAAAAAGTGCAATGTATTTCCGCTCTCTCTTCTTCAGATAATTCAAAATATCCAGGAACAATTCCGCCGTTCTTGCACGTATGACATCTAGCGTAATCTTTATGAATGGAATCCATTATTCTTTGCATATTATATATTATAGATAATTCTTCATGAATTAATTTAACTTCACGGTGCATCGTCTTGTTTCCTCCCGTTTATTTCGCTCATCATCAAACCATTTTCCTAAATCACTATCTTGTGGTAAAAAATCCACCTGGTCTAATAGTTGACATGCTTCAAATAATAGTTTTTTTACTTTAATAAGCTCTTCATTTGCATGCGAATAATTCATTATTCCCATACCTTATCATTAAGAGATTTATCCGGTGAATATATCACGTCCATTCTTATAACAGGAATTATAACAGGAGTTACATGGTTTTTATTATAAACATCCATTCCTTCTCCAACCATAATTCTTACACCAAATTCAATACCAGTTGTTAAATAATTACCTATAAAGCATTTGTTTAATTCTTTATCATGGCAACATGATAAATCATCATGAATAACGTCAACAATGGCATCAACAAAACCACTTTCGAGATTTAACTGCACGATGAGATTGGTTAGCATATTTATAAGCAAACGCTCAATGTGTGATGCCGTAACAACCGCATGGTCAAGAGGGATGTTTTCCACCACTCCTATGCGACCATCGCTAGTTATATCTATCCGATCTATTAATATATTTATTTGATGAGGTTCTTTTAGTTTATTTGGCATCAATCATAATCCTCAGCGCACTCATGTTCTAGATAATATTCCAACGCTTCTATAATATTTGTCACTGTTCTTTTGCTAATTTTCTCTCTTTCTTCGTCTGCACTGGAAATATATTGCTCCAGACGTTGTCGGCTATCATTTATTTGCTTAGTAATTGCCTCAATAGAATTGTTATTTAAAAAGTCTTGCATCTGCCTTTCTCTTTTAAACAACATTTCATTTATTATGGGAGTCACAGAATTTGCAACATGATATTTATAATCTGTATCTAAATATTCCTTAAATGCACAGAGTGCTCTACCCCTTATAAGATTAAATACTTTTTCAGATATTATATCGTATTTTTCTTCTTCGCTTAAGTGGGAAGGATGGTTGCATTCTTTTTTATCCATCTTGCTTTTTCTCATCACCTACTATCTCACGATTCTTATGGCATTCATCAACACGCAAGATATCTATGGTTTCCGATGGCATTATATTTAACTTACCTGTTCTCTTGTCTTCAGCCCATTTTTCCAATTGAAGCTTTCCATCCCTGTCGGTATTGACATCAGTAAAATCAATGCTTTCTGGCGCACCATCTGTATTAAGTGGAACTGATGATTGGACTTCTTCCTTTATCTCTTCAACCACACGAATGTCTATTACACAGCATTCCTCTATTGGAAAGTTATTAGCTTGCGAAAACTTTTCTATAGATTTAATCAATGCTACTTTGTAATCTTTAGCTTCAACTAAACAAACTTGATGAGCAGCGGCATTCCCACGAACACATACTTTAACTTGATATACTTTCATTTTTATCTCCGGTTGGTTTAATATCTGGGTAAATCTCTAAAAATTCTTCCCTACTTAGCGGTCTCATATGACGACTATCTACCTTTTCAATGTGCGCCATAATTTTTTCATCTTTTCTAATTTGCCATTCATATGCATTTGGAAACGAGCGCTGCCACACATGCCTTATTTTGCATTGCAAACTATCAACGTAATTTAATACATAGCAATCAAAACATTCGTTGGTCTCCCAAAGCATTCTCATCTTCTTGTTTTTGCTGCACCATTTACATTTACTTTGTTTTTTCGGTCTACTCATCCTTGGATTCCATTTTAGATTTACGCTTCTTGTCATTCATATAATTAATGAAGTTGCTTAAATTTTTAAAGCAAGTTCCTTCTAGATAACTTTTAATCGTACGCTCAATGAATAAACCATCACCTTCAACTTTCTCAGGAAACTTCTTTTTAAATTCTTTCCATCTCATTCTTTGCATTCTCCTTTCCAATGCGGATACATATTTGTTTCTGGCGGCATTCCAAAAAACTCTTGATTACAACCAGGGCATTTACCTTCATTGTAAAGATAGTTATATTCCATCCATGCGTTAATATCTTTGGATGATAAATGTGTTAATGCTTCTTTACTTTTGTAAAACATGCTGCCGTATTTCATTTTTATTAATCTCCACCATTTCTATTTCTTCTGTATTCGCTTTAGGTGCAGGTTGTCTAACTTTAAAAAAATCTGTAGCTGATTTATTAAATTCTTTATTATGTTTTTCCGCTTCTTTTAGTTTATTATGATAATCTGCAATTTGTCCGTATCCCATCATTGGCTTATTCTCCCTTTGTTTATTGTGAATTAAGTAATTGTGTTCTGCTCCGTACATTTCTTTTCCCTCTTCTTGTTGTCCATATATTGCATCGCGAAATCTACATGCGCCATTCCGCATCTATAACATAAATAATTATCATATCCAGGCAATCTTTTGCACCAGTAATTTTCTCCAGATTCAACGCCTCTATTTCTATCCCCACATTGAGAACATTTTAATCCAATAAATTTAGTGAGCAAATAATTAATTATCATTATTTACCTAACTTCTCTTCAATTAAATCGATGAATTCTTTTCTTAAAGAATATATTTGCTCTTGGGAGCAATCTTTTTTTGAAACATTTAAAAAGCGCGCAAGAATAGTAAGCATGATACTGGCAATTTCGCCACCTTCAATCTCCTTTCGTTGAAATATTTCTACGAGATAACTCCATGTTGAATTGATAATCTCTTTAAGATCTTCTTTATTAATCATTTTTAATCACCCTCTTTATTGATAGCTTCCCATATTTCTACTACTATATCGGTAAACTCGTGCCACTCTAAGTCTCTTTCTTTTACAGTAATAGAAGAATTATTTTCTAATTGCTCAGTAAATTTATTTTGCAACATCTTTAGTTTTAATTTAATTAGTGCACCAGTAATACTATTCATCTTTCCCTAATTCCTCAATCATCATTTTATGTTCACTCAATCTCATATCAATAACTTTTTCATTCTCATGAAACATTTTTAAATGACGCCCAATTAATTCAATTGATTTTAAAACTGTAGGAGCAATTTTTTCGCTATCACTCTCAGCAAATTTTTTTAATTTAAGTAAAACATATTCTGCATTTAATCCTAATTCTTCTGCTTCTTTACTCATGACTTCCTCTATTTTTAACTTAATACTAGGTTTAGCTAAGTTTTCAGCTGAAATCTCATTTGCCGTATGTTTGCTGTACCCAGCGGTAATAGCTGACTGCGTTCCATTACCAGTTTTTATATATTCTTTAATAAATCTTTGTTGTTTGAGTGTTAATTTACCTTCAACATGTCGTGGCATATTTAATTTCTCTTTTTTCTAAAAATTTTTTCCTTTCATCTTCTGGCAAAGAATAGAAATATTCATATGCTTCATCTACTTGCTTCATAAGTTCAGGACATAATAAATCTATCAATTTTTCTAAGTCACATTTATTTTGCATCTTTTTTAAAATCCTCATAGGCAGCCTTTAATCCAGTTAACGAATTAGTTACATTCAAATCAATCTTTATGCCAATAACCAACTTAGTTATCTTTAAATCAATTTCATCAACTAACTTTTCTGCTGATTCAGATTTGTAAATTGCTATTCCAATTGCCTGCACGCATCGATCTATTCTCTCAACTTCCTCTTCTGTAAGAAGACTTTTTAAAACCTTTATTTTATTATCCATCTTTCTTTACCACTTCATACCCATACAACGCAGTTACAAATTCAGACGTCAACTCATGACAAGCCAATAAAAATCCTCGTTTAAAATAATTATCATCTTCCAGCTTACCATTATATTTAGCTTCAATAGCAAATTGACATTGCTTTATAAGCGTTCGTATTTCATTATCATTTAATGCGTAATTCATATTATTTTCCAGAACCTTTTATAAGGTTATCCAACTCTTTATTCGCTAAAACCTCTAATTTAGCAGGAATAGTTTTAGCAAAAGTAGAATTACTAATCTTAGGAATAACATATATCATCGCCATTTGCTGAGAACTTGGAATAAAATTTGCTACCAGCGAAAAAATAATGAATAGTGGAAAATAAACTCTTTTAACATTTACTACGACCTTCTCTTTAAACTTTTTGGCTTCGGCGGTGGTAGCGTCGCCATACGACGTTGCAGTGTCACACTGTTGTACGATAACCATACCAACAAGTATAGCCATCCACGCGAAGATTAAAACCGATGCAAATGCGCAAGCACTTATAAAATTATCTAAACTTAGTATCCAGAAAACTGTCCATCCACTTATCATTTATATCTCCTATTGATTACCCACATACTAATAATGAACATAACAAAATCCCAGGATAAACAAACAATCATAGGAAGAAAAATTACAACCCAACTCAGATTAATTAAACCTACTATTTTAAGTACAACTAAAATTAAAACCAAAGTATTAATGAATCCCATCGTAGTTCCTCAGCATAGAGTAATCCGGAAAATTTGCTTCGAATTTTCCCCATGATATTAAACGTAGATCTTTATCTAAAACTAAATAATAAAAAGAAATCCCAGGTTTAATATAAATAGGACACGGCAGTTTACCCATAGAATTAAAAATAAGAGGATTTTGATATGGGCATGCAAATTCTTTATCGCTAAATAAGATGGACGTTTCCCTGTTTAATATCTGCAACAGTCCTCCAAAATTATCTTTACCATCTATAACTAAATCTGCAATACTACTCATTTTATCCTCAATTTTTCTTCTTTCGATATTTTACGTTTAAGTTCTTTAGATTTATGGGCTCTAATTTTTGCAAATTTATTATCTACACCCACTTCCCATTTAGAATCTTTAGCGGACTCTTTCAAGCCCGCTTTAGATTCTGATTTCTCTCTTTTCTTTGCACCTTTACCTTCAATCTTAGCCAAAGTAGAAAACGTCTTTTCACGCTTTTCCACTTTCTTTAAGTCTCGGAGTTTTTTTGCAGTTTTCATATTTATCTCAAAAATAAAAACAATTAACCACTACATTTTGTCCTAGCACTTGGTTCAAATTGAATAATCTAATTGAAGTAGGGTAACTAGGCACAATCGCATGCGCATTAAACTTTCTAAAATTAACCGGTGTGCTAACGGTTACCGTATAAACTCCATCTGGAGAATCGTTATTTTCAAACTCGTAATTAGCCGCTGATATTTGCACTTTAACCGAAACATTATCAAGCGCCCACAGATTGCAAACAACATTCCTTCCTATATTCTTGCCTTGAATGAGTTGGTATGCTTCCATTCCATCAAAGGGGGACATGACATAATTCCCAGTCGGGATAATACCCTGAAAGTCCTTCCCAGCATAAACACTCGAAGCGGCTAAAACTAAAGCAGCGCCTAATAAAACTTTAAACTTCTTCATTTTGATATCTCAGATTAAATTACAACTTGTCCTGCAATATCATCATCCAATACGAACTATCCTGCTTCTCCAAATTCATGCCTATTTTTGCTAGCTGCGCTCGTAATAGACAACGAAGGCTCCTCAATTAACGATATTGTAACCCAATCGAAACGCACCCTTAAAGATGAGGGTGAGACTATTCCCCGTAACCTAGGAGAGGAATTCATAAAAACTAATATGGCGGTCAATAACTGGATTCGAACCAGTGTTACGCATCACACTTTACTATGATAGGCAAACCTAAATACAATCAGCCCCTAGGGGAAAATATTGCATTTAGTGAGGTCGACCACCGTTGCTAATAGCAACCGCATCTATCACGATTACCTAGGAATCCTCGAACTCCCCCATATTGACCAATAACTGGCTCCTCGAAATGGACTCGAACCATTGACCCAGTAGTTAACAGCCACTTGCTCTACCATCTGAGCTATCGAGGATAATTTCATTTAATTTTCTTAACTTTCCATTCATAAGACTTACAATTAGGGCACGCACTCGGATTTTCCTTTCTAGGTTGCCATCTCCAACCGCACCGAATACATTGCGCCATCTCGGCTACAAGCTTTTTATGTATAGTCTCTTTTTTTGAAATTTCCATTCATACGCTTACATTTATTGTCTTGTTCATAATAATAATAATAATAATAAGATTTGTCAAACTTTTTTTAAAAATAATTGCAAAATAATTTATATCCATTTAGAATAATCGCATGTCCAATTGAGTGATATCATTATGCATAAACCACAAATAAAAGTCACTAGAAGCGTACAAGAAGCTAGAGAACAAAGCTTTGAGCGTATTATGGTTGATTCTGTAAAAGCGAAACAACGTAACTTTAATGTAACTATGCGTGATAAATTCATGCCAGGTGATGAAGTAGATGTAAGTAAACGTCATGAAAGAGGGGAAAAGTAATGGCTGTTTTAAAAGCTAAAGCCCGTAATAAACTTAAAAAGTCAACTTTTGGTTTACCAGGCGAACGAAAATATCCTATGCCTGACAAATCCCACGCCGCCAATGCTAAAGCCCGAGCGACTCAAATGGTCAACAAAGGCAAACTATCTTCAGCATCTAAAGCTAAAATAGATGCTAAAGCAAACCGCATCTTAGGAAACTCTAAAAAAGGCAAAACCAAATGAAAAAGAAAGAAATGAAATCAAAAGAAACGAAAGGCAAAATGAAAAAAGACCACATGAAAGAAGAAAAAGCAGAAAACAAGGCGTTAAAGAAAAGTCCCAAGAAAGCTGTCAAAGAAATAAAGAAAATTCATAAAAAAATGGGATATTAAAAACTTGAAGCCGACTTTTGATAAGTCGGCTTTCTTTTTTTATAAATAGTGGCAGGATTCTTTAATCGTGCTTTCAATTTATTATGACTATCTATTTTTAATTTTTCTTCTTCTCTGGTAGGGCGCGCGAACTGCAGCATCATACGGCAGTCCATTATACGTGATAAAGCAAGCCGTTTATCTTCCTCTTCTCTTATTTCTAAAGATTCAATCCCTGGAGTTATTTCTATTGATGTATCTGCGCGTAGAGCCTCTAACATTTCCGCTTTGTCAATATCTATACCTGCTTTACTTCGTAAAAAACTAAAAAAACTCATATCGAAAATCCCCTTAAAAATTCATTCTCTATCTGCACAAAAGGTGGCATATCACAATCATTTCTTTTTGATTTTGCACTTTGTATTCTAAAATCAATCAATCCGCCTTTAACAACCTTATTTATCCTAATGGTATGGTCATCGCATATTTGATTATCATCAAGATAAAGTCCAGCATGTTGCAATGCATCAAAAAGCGCTTTTTTTATATTATCTATATCTCGTTTGCGTTTATCAGGAGGATAGATAATAATCTCCACCATTAAATCGCCATGCATTGGCTTGCCATCCCACTTTTCACACTTACCAATACCTTCCCATAGGGTACAGCAAATAAGCTCCCTATACGCCTTCCCAGGAGGTTTTAAATAGACTCTGTTTTTTATCCTTCCGTAATAGTTATTAACAGACGGTGGATAAGGCAAATTCAACTGAATCATTTTCTACACCTCGCGCAACACACTTTCGCTGTAAACTGAGTAATAGGGCGCAACCTTAATTCACACCACTTCCTAAACTTGCCGCATATATCACACCTGTTCATTTGACCTCCCATTCCTCTATTCTGCACTCTATCCCTAGTTCTTTTAACGTAGCATCATATTTAATCATATAATTGAGAGCATCTTGATGCTTTTTATAAATTTCTTTAATTTTGAAACTATTTCCTTGATATAAAAATACAATATAAACTTTATTCATCTGTCACCTCCACTATTTTATAACGCCTAGATAAATCTAAATTATTACAAGGCATCTTAGGCGCCTCATCAAAAACACCATTTAAATCATATCTCTTATTATATGGACTTGTATAAAAATGATCAGAAGTAACGATTTTTACAGTCTCATAATTTCCATTGCCATCTCTATAAATATCTCCGATTTGAATTTCACGTTTTGATTTTTCTGTAAACCGTTTCACGCACCGTCTCACATGAGTATCATTATCGTCATAATGTATTTGAAACAATAATGAATTGCATAACTCGACAGCTTCTTTTTTAGTTAACATATCTATTTATCCTTCCAAATTAAATCATGTGCGGTATCTAAAGAGCGTTGACACCGAGATAACTCAAAACCCTCCGAACACATGATTAAAACATCCACCAAAATTTTCATAGCTGTTCTAAGATTATTTTCCTCCTTAGATTTTTCCGGGAGGGGCTCGATAAAAAGTTCAAGGCATTTTTGCATATAATTGTCATGATCGTGACGCTGTACCAGCAATTTATTATACAATTGAAAAGCTTCATCTTTAGTTAACATTTCTATTCCCCTTAAGTTGTAATCGTTCAAACTCTTTCTTAGCCGATGCCTTCTTCAAAACATCCATACAATATTTAACACAAAGTTCTGCAAATGGTCTTCCGGTCAATTTTGTTGCACTCAACACTTTTGCAGTTTCTGCATCAAGCACCATTGGGAAATTAGTTTCTTGTGCTCCCACTTGTTTAATCTCAATCGTAGAAACACGCGGAACTTTAAATCCACACCCACATTCATCTCTAAACATCAATGTATCGCAATCAGGACAGTTCATTCTTCTCCCTCCATTAATTCTGGATTTTCGTAAATGTTTCCTATAACGATAGATCCAAATTCATTCTTACCAAAGAGAAGACTTCCACATGTAAAAGATGCTCTTTCCTCATCCCAATCAACAATATAATTTTCATTATTTAGCTGCATTACGTCGCTCTCATAAATCTCTTTCCCATTCTTGTCTTTAAGCCCGGTATATTGCATAAAGATATAATCATCTTCTTCTTTGGTTGGATATGAACCCAATACTCCGTGATAAAGTTTTGGCGTATTTAAATCATAAATCATTACCTTGTCTTCAGGATGCCACGCTCTAAATTTAATCTCTCTCATTCTTCTATCTCCACAAGTTTATAGCGCCTAGATAAATCTAGATTTTTTTCATCAGGGAAAGTCCCCAGAGGTTCTCCATTTAACTTATAATTCCACGCATCAGACGATTGCATCGAGTTATCCCCATAATCAATTTCATTTATTTGTTTTATTACTCCTTCTCCGTCTTTATAAATATCTCCTATTTTGATTCTTCGTTTTGGTTTTTCTATTAAACTCCCAGTAATGGAATAAAGATGTTTAATCTTATCTCTACATTCTGAATTCATTCCTTTCGATAAACATAAAATTTCTCTAATTGCGTCAATAAGTTTTTCAGCTTCTTCTTTAGTAAGCATTTTATTCTCTCCGATTAATTATTAATTACACTCCTCATAATAATAATAATAATAAGATTTGTCAAATTGCTTGCATAATATTTTTCTTTTCGTCTGCAGTTACAACTTCAGGTAAGTATTTATCATAGAAATTACTTTTATTAAAAAGGGTTGATGGTCTTAAATATTTTTCCATTTCTTTATTGCTTCCCCACTCTCTATGCTTCCTAACAATCACTTGCTTGCATTGCTCCAAAGTAATTCCTTCTTTCAATCTCTGAATGATAGGTTTTAGGGTAGTCTCCGCATACCGATAATTTCTTCCTGTCTTCTGTCTTAAGAAATCAATAACCAGTTTTGCGGTACTCCGCAAAACAGAAGAAGGATGGTTTTTAGCGGCTGAACTTTCAGATTCAACTTTCTTTCCTTTAGTTTCTTTATTATCTAGTTCTTTATCATTTATATTATAGGGTGACATGGGCGTCACCCCCCCCATGACGCCGGCGTCACCCCCCCATGACGCCGGCGTCACCCCTACCTCACTAGAAAGCACGTCA